>JAABUN010000329.1_pt1 | contig 123992 bp, 110 predicted proteins | sample 5559311 | NCBI WGS metagenome assembly JAABUN01 (sample SAMN10711877, study PRJNA513370) | rock metagenome | isolation source: Antarctica rocks | place: Antarctica: Victoria Land, Siegfried Peak sud | reverse complement strand
GGGCGTTAGCGTGGGACATGAGGACCTCCGTGGTGTGATGTGAGCCGTCAGATAGCCCCACCCCACCCGGAGGTTCTCACCATGTCCAACACATCACCCCGTGTCACCAACCTCCGTGGTCAGTACATCTAGCTCGGTCACGGCGGCGTCACGCTCCGCCAGTGCCACCACGACCTGCAATCCCAGTTCGCCCAGTCGTTTCTCCCGTTCTTCCCGCGCGGCCAACAACCGGCGTTGCGCACCCCGCGTCTCCCGCCGAGCCGCTTGCCTCACCGACTGATCCGACATTTCACACACCCTTCAGTAACTGAAGATCCGTCACCGACCTAAAGCCCCGCTCACCCCCCGTAAAGAGTCAATGCTGGCCAACGTCGCCGACACCGGCGACTACTGATCCGCAATGTTCGACCGCGACAACGACATGCACGAGCTCACCGACCAGGTACCCCCTGCGATTTTTTCCAAACCACTGGGCCACACACCTCTTGCACCCTGGATTTTTTTCGTCGAACGAAAATCTAGAATCAGCCTATGAACATGTTGCGTCCCCGGCTTACGCAGTGCCCACAGTGCACCGGCGCCGTGGTCCAATCCGGGCGTGGCCGACCTGCCGTGTACTGCTCGACCGAGTGCCGCAGATCGGCATACGAGCTCCGCAAGATCGAGCACACGGGGCGCGTCCCCATCAAGATCGTGACGCAGGTCGAGCCCGCTGCCCCGGTCACCCTCGATCAGCACGTCGCCGCCGTTCTCGCCGCCCCCTCGGCGTGCCGCCGAGTACTCAAAGAGCTTGATCGAATGGCTGGCGACGGAACCTTGGGCGATCCTCGGTGGCGCGGCGTACCGGAAGCCGCCATACGCCTCGCCGCCAGATTCAACCTCAGACCATGGGGACGATGACCCGGGTCGGCTATCTGGGAAAGGTAGGCGCTTCGAATGGATAGCGAATAGCCAACGCCACAGGCCTATTGATGTAACCTTAAATTCTAAAGTTACATTGAGCCGGGTTGAGTGAAAGGTTAGGACAATGGGGAGCTGGGACCGGGCCACCTGGTCGAACGACGTCGACTCCGGCGTGCCGCGCCGTGACCGGCGCTCCGGGGACTATTGGCGCTACGTCCCTGACCGCCTCGCCGGAGCAAGCGTCGTACTCGACAACGCTACCGATGTGCTCATTGCCGACGCAGAGCGGCGGGTCCGCGCGCTGAGCGAGGCAGGCCGAGACCTTGCCGGCATCGCCCGATTCCTGCTGCGCTCCGAAGCCATTGCCTCCTCCCGGATCGAGGGCATCGCGCCCTCGGCGCGACAGGTTGCTCTTGCCGAGCTAGGGACCAGGGAGGATGTGAAGGGCATTAGTGAGCAGGCCCAGTTGGTTGCTAACAACATGACTGTGGTGCGGGAGGCGACCACTCGGCTGGTCAACGTAGAGCGCGTGGCTCCCGCCGACATCGAGGAACTGCACCGCTCGCTCCTGCCGCTTGACCCTGTGCATCACGGTTTCCGTGTGGTCCAGAACTGGATCGGCGGTTCCGACTACCACCCCCTCGCCGCCGACTTCGTCCCCCCCACCCCAGAAGCAGTCCCGGCGGCGATGGACGACCTGATCGCTTACCTCAACGGTGGACTGCATTCACCACTCATTCAAGCGGCTCTCGTGCACGCTCAGTTCGAGACCATTCACCCGTTCACCGACGGCAACGGCCGGGTCGGCAGGGCCCTGATACACACCGTCCTCGCCCGACGCGGGCTCACCCCAGAGGCCGTCCTGCCGATCAGTCTGGTGCTCTCCACCTTGCAGCACACATACATCGACGGTCTCACCGCCTACCGGTATGACGCCCCCACAACGAGCACGCAAGGGTCTGACGCGCGCGCTGGTTGGATCCGAACGTTCGCTGAAGCCACGATGCAGGCGTGCGAGCAGGCGATTCGACTCGCCGAGGAACTGGGCGAACTTCGTCAGGAATGGGAGGAGCGCCTCTCGGTCAACCGCGCAGCTAAGGGCGCCACCCGGGCCCTGCGCCGCGACTCGGCCACAATGGCGATACTGCAAGACCTACCCAGCACGCCGGTACTGACCGTGCAGACCGTGCAGCGCATCCACAAGGTGTCGCACGTCGCCGCTGGCCGTGCGCTCGAGGAACTACTTGAGGCGGGGGTGTTGGACACCAAGTGCATCGGACCTGGGCGGCAGGCATACGTGTCCAATGACGTCCTCGACGTCGTCACGTGGGCAGAGCGCCGACTCGCCAGCACCAAGTTCGACACTCGCGCTAGCAGTCCACACGCCGGGACACCCGTTCCTCCGCGATAACGCGGTCACAGCCTTGGCTGTGACCCGGGACACCCACGCATGGGAAGTCCGCGCCCCGAGCTCATACTCATGGCCCAATCTGACGCTGTGCTGGGTTTCGCCGGGCTTTAGGAGGTGTGGAGCGAACCCAGCCAGCACGTACCACCCCTCGTCGGCAGTTCGAGTCTTTGACCCAGGCGGCCGAGCGAACCGGCCTGAGCACGAGGACGTTGCGCCGCCGTATCGCAGCGGGCGACCTCGGCGCCTATCGTTCTGGCCCGAGGATCATCCGCGTGGATCCTCACGACGTGGACCAATTGTTGGTACCCGTACGTCCGCTCTAGCGACCATGGGTTGCCCTTGGCTCCACCTTGGTGGGCGAACTCTGGAGCACATAGGAACCTCAATGCTTCTCAGGGTGAGTAGCCAACTCGGACAGCCGAAGCGCAATCTCAGCGTCGCGCCCTTGGGCGGCGTGTTGGTAGCGAAGGGCGGCAGCGACCGTCGAGTGACCCAGGCGGGCCTGCAGCTCCGCCAGAGTTGCTCCCGTTATGGCTGCCAATGTCGCGCCGGTATGCCGTAGGTCGTGAATCCTCAGGTCTTCACGTCCGGCAACGGCACGGGCCTTGCGCCAGGACTGGCGCAACACGGTCGGTTGGAGATGCCACCGTGCATCGCGCACGGACGGAAACAGCAGCGCATCTGCTCCGGCGCACACGTGCGCGTCGAGATGATGCTGCAACGCTGGGACGATGTGCGGCGGGACGCTGACTTGTCGGGTGCCGGCCGCCGACTTCGGAGTGCCCACGATCGGCTGACCTCCCACCCACGCCACCGCCCTGGTCACCGACACGACAGCGCGAGCCAGGTCGATATCCCGACGGCGCAGTTCGAGCACTTCGCCGATGCGAAGAGCACACCAGGCACACAACAGCACCGCCGCTCGGCGGGAGTCCGGCATCTCATCCGTCAGCACAAGAAGCTCGGCCAGTGTGGCCGGTCGGACCTCCTTTTTGGTCGGCGGGTTGGATGCGCCGCGCACCCGGCACGGGTTGCTAGCGAGGATCTCGTCGGTCACAGCTGTGCTGAGGATTGCGCGCAGCAGCGCGTAGGCACGGGCGTTCACCGTCGGGTGGTCCTTCGACAGGCCAGCCCACCACCGGCGCACCACGGCCGGCGTCAGGTCCGGCACCGGTAGGTCGCCGAACTCCGGGACAAGGTAGCGCCGGAGAAGGTGTTCATACCCATCGCGGGTGCGCGGCTTCAGGGACCTGTCCGCGAGCCACTGCCCTGCGTACTCCTCAAACTCGGGCGGCGCGAGCCGCTCCTCAATCTCGGCTCGTCGCTGCGGTGGCACCCAGTCGGAGCCACCAACCACGAGAGCTCGCTCTTGGGCAAGCCACACCTCGGCGTCCATCTTCGACGCGAAGGTATGCGGGGCGGGGTGCCGGGCTAAATCTGGCCCGTAGTAACTCGCCTGCCATCGCTTCGATGGCAGCTTGCGGATATTGCCAAAACCACGCCGGCTCATCGCACACTCCCTCGTTTTCGTGCAACATACGTGCAACAAGAGTGGCGCTTTGGGTCACTTCGTGTCAACGTCTGTCAAACCGACGTGAGACTGCGAAGTAGACATAAATGCAGGTCAGAGACCTATTGTGCTGTTCAAGAAGAGAGCTGGCGAAGAGACTCGAACTCTCAACCCCCTGTTTACAAGACAGGTGCGCTACCGATTGCGCCACGCCAGCATGCGTCCGGCCAACCACCGCAGCGGGTGGTCGGCCGGATGCATATGTTACCCGTTGTTACCGGATGCCCTTGGACTTGAAGTACGACTGCAGGGCCCGCACGGTGCGCGAGTTCAGGTATGCCGACCCGTCCCGGGGAAACCCGAGGAAGCGCTGCAGCGAGCGCTGCGACTTGGGTCCCCACTTGCCATCGGCGGTGGTGCCAACCTTGCGCCGCAAGGCCATAATGGTGGTCCGGTCGAACGTGCCGTTGCGCGTGGGGCCGACGAAGCTCTCGATCGCGCGGTTCGCGTTGGGACCGCGAATGCCGTCAACGGCGAGTTTTCGGGCGCTCGAGGTGTTTGAACTCGAGGAGCCACTCGACGCGACCGAGCTGCGCGAAAGAACGGACTCGCTGACGTACTTTCGACTGGAGATGCGCAACCAGCCGTTAGATACGGTGCCGCTGACCCTCTCGCCGCGAGCTTCCTTGCTCACCGTGCGGTATCCAAGCCCGGGGCCGAAACGCACGTTGGCCGAAGTCCGCGCGGAGACGTAGCGCGTGACTTTGCTGGAGCTTCGGCTCGCGCTGGTTGTCGCAGACCTGACGCTACCGGGCTGCGCGCTGCGATCCGCACCGCCGTACGAGCGGGTCAATCCAGCTTTCTTGGAGCACACCGCCACGCCCCCGTGCCCTGCCCCGCCAGCACCCTCTGCGCGACCGCAATCTGCTCGCCCTTGGTCGCCTGGTGAGCGTAGGAAGCAAACTTCCGCCCGCCGTAATCGACCCACGTCAGCTGGCCGAACGGCACGCCTCCGTAGCAGCCATTGCCGTTGCTGATCTTCCAGTTACCGGTGGACTCGCACGCAGCCACTCGGTCCCAAACGGTGTCCGCCTGAGCCGCCGGAGCCCCCAGCCCCACCATCCCCACGGTTGCTGCGGAGGCCAGTCCCATGGCGGCGAGCCTAGTGCCGAAAACTCGCTTGGTCCTGGGTTTGCGCACGGCGGAGTGCTTGCCGTGAGAGGTCATAGAGATGCCCTTCGATCCTGCATGGTGAGATAACGGTTTCACCACGGTGCAGAACAACTAGCGCGTCGGAAAAACTTGATTCAGTATTCCTATGGGGACGCGATCAATCAGCGGTGCCTCACCCGAGGGGTTTGGCCACCACGAGACCGGGTCGCCGCCCAAGACCGCCCAACTGCCAAGTGCGATGGATCCGACCAACAAGAAGGTCACAAACAACTGGGTAAACAGCCCCGACGGCATAGCCGCGCGGATCAGGGTGCGGCTCCCGCGACGCATCGAGACCGCTCCGGGTCCCCACCATCCGACGAGACCACCGAGCGCTGAGCCAACGCCAATCGCGACCGGATCCTCAATCGAGGTCGAGATACCCGCGCCTTGGTCGAGACCAATCGCCGTAGCGAGCGCGGCCACAACCCCAAACCCTAGCGGCAGGATCAACCACAGCAGTGAGGTCAGGGCGGCAGGGATAAGCCGCCACGGGGCAGCCAGCAGCGTCATCGGGATGTCACTGCCGCGCACTCCCGCCTCGTGCCGTCGCATCACCAGGCCAGTCATCGATCGATCGACCCACCGAGTGAGCACTGACCACGTCGCCAGCAGACCCCAGGCGAAGAGCGGCGCGACGGTGCATAGCGCCACAAATGAAGCCCACAAGGTCACTAGGGTGCCGGTCCGCACCGGGCGTCCGATGCGCGGATCGCCTTGTGCCGGTGGGTATGCCGTAGCACCAGGAGCCTGGCCCTGCGGCGCGCCGTACTGCTGGGGTTGGCCACCCTGCGGCCATGTCGTCGGCGGCCCGGCTTGACCCGGGTGTCGGGGGTAATTGGCGGGTGCGCCCTGCTGCGACTGAGGGCCAGCTCCGGTGAAGCGCGCCGACGGGTAGGACTCCGTGTGCGGGTAGGGCTGAGGCGTGCGGTATGTCGGCTGGCCGGACGAAGGCGCGGGTCCAGTCTGCTGCGGCGCAACCTGAGTGTTCATGATCGGCTGGGCCCGGGTGGGATTGACCACCGGCGCAACCTGCGTCGACTGTGGGGCAGCCGATGGCGCACTTGGTCGCGCCGCCGAAGGTGCCGACGTTGCCTTAGTCGCACCGCCGACGGACGTGGCCGAATCCAACGACTGGGCCGACATCGCCTCGGTCACCGGACGGTGAGCGGCATACGCCTTCATCGCCGTCATGACCTCATAGGCCTGCGGACGCTTGGTCGGGTTGGGGTCGAGCGCGGCCAGCAGCAACGGCCGCAACTGCTCGTCGACCCCGTCGAGCGTGGTCCGCCCGCGCACCACGCGGTCGAGCACCACACTCATCGGCCCCGTGCCGAACGGCGGCTTACCGCTAGCCGCGAAGGACAACGTCGCAGCCCAGCCCCACCAGTCGGTGGCCCGGGTGACCGAGCCGCCCTCGACAACCTCCGGGGAGAGATAGCCAGGCGTGCCCATCACCATTCCGGTCATCGTCAACCGTGAGTCGTCAGCCACCTGGGCGATGCCGAAGTCGATGACGACCGGGTCGTCGCCGACCATGAGCACGTTGCCGGGCTTGAGGTCGCGATGCACGATTCCCACTGCGTGAATCGCCGACAGAGCATCAGATAGTCCCTCGCCCAAGCGCACCAGAGCATCAGCGCTTAGCGGGCCCTGCTCGGCCACCACCGCGTCTAGAGGTGCTCCGGGCACGTATTCGGTGACGATGTAGGGCGCGGGGCCGTCGACGTCGGCGTCCAGCACCGAGGCCACCCGTGGGTGATGCACCCGGGCCAACGTGTCGACCTCGCGGCGCAGCCTGGCCCGAGCGTGTTCGTCGTGAGCGATGTGCGGACGCAGCACTTTGATCGACACGTCCCGGCCATCGTGGAATGTGGACCGCCAGACCACCCCCATACCGCCCTCGCCCAGGCGTGCGCCCAACACATATCGACCTACTCGGCGCTCACCTGTTCCCCCCGGCGGGGGTGAAAGATCTTCGGTCACAAGGTCCACGGTAAGCGCTCCGATGCTTCATCTCGTCGTGATAAGCCCGCCGTCATCACATAGTGTCTAAGAAGAGACGGCTGAGGAGGTCAAATGGTTTCATCATCCGGGGGTGTAGATCTCGTCATCGCGGCCAACCGCCTTCCCGTCGATCGACTGGTCCATGAAGACGGAAGCGACGAATGGCGCACCAGCCCAGGCGGACTCGTGAGCGCCATGGAGCCGGTGATGAAGGCTCGCACCGGAGCATGGGTCGGCTGGGCCGGCGAAACGGGCGTCAGCCCCGAGCCCTTCCACACCGCAGACGGTCTTGAGTTGCATCCCATTTTGCTCGATGCCTCCGAGGTGCGCGACTACTACGAGGGCTTTAGCAACTCCACCCTGTGGCCGATCTATCACGACGCGATCATCGACCCCAAGTTCCATCGAAGATGGTGGGCGAGCTATCGCACCGTCAACGAACGATTCGCCCAAAAGATCGCGCACATTGCGGCGCGTGGGGCGACAGTCTGGGTTCACGACTACCAGTTGCAGTTGCTTCCCGCCCTGCTGCGCGAGATGCGGCCCGACGTCCGCATCGGCTGGTTTAACCACATACCTTTCCCACCGGTCGAGTTATTCGCGCAACTGCCATGGCGTACAACGCTCCTTCGCGGCTTGCTCGGGGCCGACTTGCTCGGATTCCAAAAGGCGTCGGACGCGAGCAACTTCGTGCGGGCCTGCCGCGTCTTGCTCGGCGCGACCTCCAAGGGTGAGGTCATCACCTGGCAAGGCTCGCCGGACGGAACACTCGGTGCCGAATCTCGCACGGTCCGCGTATGCGCGGCCCCCATATCTATCGATTTCGACGACTTCGAAGAACTTGCTATGTCGCAGGCCGTCTTGGATCGGGCTGCCGAATTGAGGCTGCAGTTAGGCAACCCCCGCACCGTCATGCTGGCCGTCGACCGTCTCGACTACACCAAAGGCATCCGACACCGGCTCCGTGCGATCTCCGAGTTGCTCGACGATGGCGCGATTAGTCCGAGCGAGGTCGCTGTAGTGCAGGTTGCGACCCCGAGCCGCGAGCGCGTGGAGTCCTACCGGCGGCTCCGGGTCGATGTCGAAGGAATGGTCGGACGGATCAACGGCGAATACTCCAACATCGGCGAGTCGGCGGTTCACTACCTTCACCACAGTTATCCCCGACAAGAGATGGCCGCGATGTATCAGATGGCCGACGTCATGTTGGTCACGCCCCTGCGCGACGGGATGAACCTGGTCGCCAAGGAGTACGTGACCTCTCGGCACGATCTGGGGGGCGCGCTGGTGCTAAGCGAGTTCGCGGGCGCTGCGCACGAGCTCAATGCGGCATACACCTGCAATCCGCACGACATCGTGGGGCTCAAGCGCACGATCCTGACCGCCCTGCACGAGGACCCCGGGCCCAAGCGGAGGCGTATGCGCACCATGCGGCGTCGCATACGCTCGAACAACGTGCACCACTGGGCCGCGACCTATCTCGAAGCCTTGGCGTCGGCCCCCGCAAAACCTTCTCGACAGTAGGATTTTCTCGAATCTCACCTGCCCCTCCCAACCGGAAAGCCTGACCATGAACGATGCGTTGCGCGCCGCGCTGACGCCCTTGGGCACCGCCGGACACCTGCTGGTGGCTGTCGACTTCGACGGCACCCTGGCTCCTTTCGCCGACGAGCCGATGGATGCGGCCCCGGTCACTGGCGCGATGCCGGCGCTGCATGCGTTGGCTCAACTCGACAGCGTCACCGTGGCCTTGGTCTCCGGCCGTGCGTTATCCGACCTGCACATGCTCACCGAGGCGGACCCTTCGATCGTGTTGATCGGTAGCCACGGGGCCGAGTCCTCGCAGGGCAGCGACCGCGACCTCAACGCCCGTGAGCAAGCCTCCTTGGCGCAGTTGGACGAAAGCCTGTCTGCCCTGCTGACCGACCACTCGTCGGCACGGATCGAGCACAAACCCATGGCGCGCGTCCTACACACTCGGGGCTTGGCGGCCGATCTGGCGCACGCAGCGACCGCCGCCGCAGTCCATGCGGCGGAATCGCTCGACGGCGTCACGATCAAACACGGCAAAGACGTCGTTGAGTTGGCGGTGACCGACGCAGACAAGGGCACCGCACTGCGAGCGCTAGCGGCATCGGTGGGCGCCGACGTGATCGTGTATGCCGGCGACGACGTGACCGATGAGCATGCCTTTGAGCAGTTGGGCGCCAACGACATCAGCGTGAAAGTCGGCCCCGGGGAGACCGTTGCTCGCTATCGAGTCAGCAACGAACACAGCGTCGTCACCATGATCGAGATCCTGTGGGCCGTGCGCGCGGCTGCGTCTCTGCCTCGTTAGCGGAAAGTATGGCGATATGCATCGCTATAGCCCCTAGCCGCAGGCGCTTCACTGCAGTAAGTTGGGCTCAGTCCCTGGCAGCGTCGCCTGGCTTCGTCATGACTGAGGTCACTTCGATCCGGCGCACAGTTGGAAGACTGCTGATCGGCACCCGCCGTCAGTGCGCCCTTTACAACGGATCGTCCGGCACGTACCTGCCGGTGAAGGAGAACAGAACCATGGCAACAGTGACTCTCGACAACATCGTCAGGATCTACCCAGGCGCGGACTCGCCCTCGGTGACGGACCTGTCCATTGACATCGAAGACGGTGAATTCCTCGTCCTCGTCGGCCCCTCAGGCTGTGGCAAGTCCACCAGCCTGCGCATGCTCGCTGGCCTCGAAGAGGTCAACCGCGGACGCATCCTCATCGGCGACAAGGACGTCACGTCGCTGCCCCCCAAAGACCGCGACGTCGCCATGGTCTTCCAGAACTACGCGCTGTACCCGCACATGACGGTCGCCGACAACATGGGCTTCGCGCTCAAGATTGCGGGTGTCAACAAGACCGAGATCCGCGAGCGCGTCGAAGAGGCCGCCAAGATCCTGGACCTCACCGAGTTCTTGGACCGCAAGCCGAAGGCCCTCTCCGGTGGTCAGCGTCAGCGTGTGGCCATGGGGCGCGCGATCGTGCGCTCCCCCCAGGTGTTCCTTATGGACGAGCCGCTGTCGAACCTCGACGCCAAGCTCCGCGTCCAGACCCGCACTCAGATCGCGTCGTTGCAGCGTCGTCTCGGTGTTACTACCGTGTACGTCACGCACGACCAGGTCGAGGCCATGACGATGGGTGACCGCGTTGCCGTGCTTAAGGACGGCTTCCTGCAGCAGTGCGATTCCCCCCGTCGTATGTATGACCACCCGGACAACGTCTTCGTTGCTGGCTTCATCGGCTCCCCCGCGATGAACCTGATGGAGTTGCCGGTGGCCGATGGCGGAATCAAGTTCGGTGAGACCGTCTTCCCTGTCGACGCAAGCATCCTGGCCAACGCGGGCAACACCGTTATTGCCGGTGTCCGCCCCGAGGACTTGGACCTCAACGACGATGGCAAGGGCCTGAAGGTCGAAATCAACCTCGTTGAGGAACTCGGCGCCGACGCCTACATCTACGGCAACCTGCCTGGCTCCCATGTATCGGACAAGCCGTTCATTGCTCGCGTCGACGGCCGCACCCCGCCGAAGAAGGGCGAGACGATCAACTTCGCCCCGAAGATGGACCACATCCACCTGTTCAACACCGAGACGGGTCTTCGCATCAACGACTGACCTGCACCACCCTGCACGCAAGCACCATGAGCTGAAGCACCACCTTGAGGTATGCCGTCCGTTCACCCGAGCGGGCGGCATACCTTTTGCGTGCGTCCCATTGCCCACCCGTTCACCCATCTGTCCTGGCTTTGTACGGTGTCTCAGGACACTCCGGTGAAACTTCCGCAGATTAGGCTGAACTCATGGCACTCGATATCTCGGCAGCGCGGCCCGACCCTGCGTTGCTCGACCTGCCGTGGGAAGTGCCGCTAGAGGAATGGCCGCAAAGCCACCTCGCCGCCCTACCCCGAGGCATTTCGCGTCACGTGGTGCGCTTCGTCAAGATGTCCGGCCGGGTGGTGGCCGTCAAGGAGATTAAAGCCGACCTGGCTCGCCGCGAGTACGACACCCTGCGCCTGCTGCGTCGCCTCGACCAGCCCGCGGTCAAGCCGCTGGCCGTGATCTCCGGCCGCACCGACGTCAACGGTGAACCACTCGACGCCTGCCTCGTCACCCGCCACCTGCGCTTCTCGCTGCCCTACCGCGCGATCTTCAGCCAACGCCTGCAACCCGACACGGCCCGCCGCGTGCTCGACGCCTTGGCGGTGCTGCTGGTGCGTCTGCATGTCAACGGCGTCTTTTGGGGGGACGTGTCGCTGTCCAACACGCTCTTTCGCCGCGATGCCGGCGACTTCGCGGCCTACCTGGTCGATGCTGAAACGGCCTCGATCTACCAGCAGTTGAGTGACGGCCAGCGCGCCCACGACCTGCAAATCGCCTACGGCAACATCGCCGGTGAACTGATGGACCTCGAGGCCGGCGACTTGCTCGACGCCAGTATCGACCCCGTGGAGACGGCTAACCGCGTCATGCACCGCTATGACCTGCTCTGGGAACAACTCACCGCACCGGAGCGGTTCGAGAAGGGCGACCGCTGGCGGGTAGAAGATCGCATTTCACGCCTCAACAACCTCGGCTTCGACGTCGACGAGCTGGCGATCACCACTGACATCGACGGCACTCACATCCAGATCCAGCCCAAGGTCGTCGATGCTGGCTACCACTCGCGCAGGATGATGGTGCTGACTGGTCTCGACGTACAGGAAAACCAGGCGCGCCGCCTGCTGAACGACCTGGACTCCTATCGCGCGGCCACCGACCGCCAGAACGACGACGAGGCCCAGGTCGCCCACGATTGGCTGTCCAAGATTTACGAACCGGTCACCCGTACGGTGCCGGCCGAGATGCGCTCCAAACTAGAGCCCGCAGAGTTGTTCCACGAGTTGTTGGAGCACCGGTGGTATTTGTCGGAGCGGGCCGGGCGAGACATGACCATCGAGGATGCCGCCCTCGATTACGTCGACACGGTGCTGCCGGACAAACCGGACGAGGCTGCAGTGTTGGGCATGGACACCGACGAGATCCCCATCCGAGCACCGCTGAGCAACTAGCTGGACGGGTCTCGGGTTTGACCGGTTAGTCGGCGCCTAGGTCGACTCGATACAGCTGAGACCAGTTCTTTCCGGTCACCAGGAACGACTGGTCACGATCGTCATACGCAATGCCGTTGAGGACATCCGCCGGATCGTCAGCACCTTCGCGTGCCACGGTGGGCGCAAGATCGACTCGCTGTTGGACCATCCCCGTCGCCGGGTCGATGGCCACGATGTCGTCCTGTTTCCAGACGTTGGCCCACACCACACCGTTGACACATTCGAGCTCGTTGAGCATGGGAACCGGCGACAGCGCGCCCACATCGTCGGCTTCGTTGACGGTGACTTCGCCGAGGGGTCGGAGGTCTTTGACGGCTAGCGACCGCAACGTTGCCGTGCCGTCGGAAAGCCAGAGCACGTCCCGCGTTTCGTCGAAGCACAGCCCCCAGCCCTCGCCGTCGATCTCCAGTGGCGGTCCCTCCTGCAGGTCGGGAAGGCTCCAGGTGTGCACCACCCCCGACGTCCAGGTCAGTTGGTATGCCGTGGGGCCGCTGTCCGCGTCGTCGAACCCGCGGGGCACGACGCTGAGTCCCTCGCCGAACTGATCGTCGGGAAGCTCGGCGCTGCGGACCACCTCGCCATTAGCCGACAGAATGTCGATGCCGGACTCGCCGTACAAGCCCCGGCTGTGCAGCATCGTCCCGTCGTCCAGCAGCTCCAAGCCTTGGGTGAAGGTGGCTTCGCGCGCGACGACATCGGGTGCAGACTGATCGGGCTTAACTGCGCACCCGCCCAGTATCCCGCCGATGAGCACGAAACTCACCGGCACTGCACTCAAGCGGCGTCGCACGCGGCTCAGGCCCGTAGTTGCGCGATCGCGTAGAGGCTGATGGCCGTGGCGATCCCGGCGTTGAGCGATTCGGTGGTTCGGCTCATCGGGATCGACACGATCTGGTCGCAGTTTTCGCGGACGAGGCGCGACAGACCCTTACCTTCGGAGCCCACCACGACCACCAGCGGACGGTCAGCGAGCGCCAGGCCAGGCAACTCGACATCGCCATCGGCATCCAGTCCGATGACGAAGAAGCCCGCCTTGCGGTAGTTTTCCAGCGCACGGTTGAGGTTGGTGGCCTGCGCAACACGCACGCGAGCAGCCGCACCAGCGGAGGTCTTCCAGGCGGTGGCGGTCATCCCGGCGGAACGCCTTGACGGCACCACGACCCCGTGGGCGCCGAATGCACCCGCGGAGCGCAGGATCGCACCCAGGTTGCGGGGGTCGGTGATGTTGTCGAGGGCCACGATCAGCGGCAACCCCGGCATCTCCATGTCGAGCAGGTCGTCCGGGTGGGCGTAGTCGTAAGGGGGCACCTGCAGCGCCAAACCCTGGTGGGCGGCGCCGTCGGTCAGCCGGTCGAGCTCGCCTCGGGGGGCTTCGAGCACGGCGATGCCCCGCTCGGCGGCCATGGAGATGGACTCGCGGACGCGGTCGTCCGAGTCGATGCGCGAGGCAACGTAGAGCGCCGTGCCTGGGATCCAGCTGCGCAGCGCTTCGACGACGGAGTTTCGACCGGCGACGATCTCGCTGCTGGCCTTGTCTTTGCGCTGCGGGGGGCGACCACGCTTGGCCGGGCCGCCGCCTTGCCTGCCGTCTCCGGCTTTAGCGTCGCCGGACTTTGCACCGTCGCCAAACTTCGAGCTGCGACCGGCGGGGTGGTTCGGACGATCCTCGGCCTTGGGGGTCGGGCCGCGGCCTTCGAGTTGCTTACGACGCTGACCGCCGCTGCCGACGACGGCACCCTTCTTTTGGGTCTTGCGCACTGCGCCGCGGCGCTGGGAGTTGCCGGGCATGCGGCATACCTCAATTTCTGTTTCAGGAGTCGAGCGCCCAACGGGCGCCCTTCGGGGTGTCTTCGATAGTGATGCCCAGGGCGCTGAGCTCGTTTCGGATGCTGTCGGCCGCAGCAAAATCACGGTTGGCGCGGGCGGTGTCTCGGTCGGCAAGGCGCGCCGTGATGAGCGCGTCCAGCACCTCGTGGGCGGACGAGTCGGTGGCGTCCCCGGCCCAGCGCGGGTCGAGCGGGTTGATTCCCAGCACATCGGTCATTGCCACCACGGCCAGCAAACGCGCGGGTATGCCATCCCCTCCGCCGTCGCTGAGCTCGCGGTTGCCGTCGCGGACCTGGGCAAAGATCGCCGCCAAGGCCTGCGACACGTTGACGTCTTCGTCCAAGGCCGCCACGAACTCTTCGGGCAGTTCGCTTGTCGCAGCGGCAGTTACGACATCGGCGCCAACCGCTCCGGTCGACTCGAGCGCCCGCGTCACAAACGACTCGATGCGTTCAACCGACGCTTCAGCCTCGGCGAGGGAGTCGTCGCCATACTCAATGACCGAGCGGTAGTGAACCGCGCCGAGGTAGTAGCGCAGCACCAACGGCCGCACATTCTTGGTCATTTCGGAGACGATCATCGAGTTGCCGAGCGACTTGCTCATCTTCTCGCCACTGATTGTCAACCAGGCGTTGTGCATCCACCAGCGGGCAAAGCCCAACCCGGCCGCCCGCGATTGGGCCTGCTCGTTCTCGTGGTGCGGGAAGCGCAGATCGACGCCGCCACCGTGGATGTCAAAAGTGTCGCCGAGGTACTTGCGGGCCATCGCCGAGCATTCGAGGTGCCAGCCGGGGCGGCCACGACCGTAAGGGGTAGGCCAGCTGGCCGTCTGCGGCTCGTCGGCCTTGGCGCCTTTCCAGAGCGCGAAGTCGCGGGGGTCCCGTTTGCCTCGGGGGCTGGCGTCCGCAGCAGGCTCCATGTCCGCGATCTTTTGCCGAGTGAGCTCACCGTAGGCCGGCCACGACTGCACGTCGAAGTAGACGTCACCGCTGTCGTCGGCCGCCGGGTAAGCGTGGCCCTTGTCGATCAACAACTCAATCAGCTCGACCATCTCGGTGATGTGCCCCGTGGCGCGCGGCTCGTAGGTCGGCGGAAGCACGCCCAACGTCTCGAGGGCATCGGTGGTGGCGCGCTCGTGTGTGTAACTCCACGCCCACCAGGGCCGGTCGTGATCGGCGGATTTACGCAGGATCTTGTCGTCGATGTCGGTCACGTTGCGGACCAGCGTGACGTCATACCCGTGCCCCCGCGTCATCCAGCGCCGCAAAATGTCGAAGGCAACCGTGAAGCGGACGTGGCCGATGTGCGGGTCGCCCTGCGTGGTGAGCCCACAGATATAGATGCCGACCTTGCCGGGCTCCAGGGGTTCGAAGTCCCGGAGTTGGGCAGTGGCGGTGTCGTACAAGCGCAAACTCACCGCCCTAGGCTACTTGCAGATCAGCCCAGGGCAGCAAAAACTCGCGCTACTCCACGAAGATCTACGGCTTCCAGCCTTCGCGGCCGGCCGCCTCGTCACCGATCGTCGTTGAGTCTCCGTGCCCGGTGTTGACCCGAGTGGTGGGTGGAAGCGTCAGCAGCCGCTCCGTGATCGAGTCGACGATGGTGTCGAAGTCGCTGAACGAGCGACCGGTCGCGCCCGGGCCACCATTGAAAAGGGTGTCTCCGGTGAAGACCACGCCGAGGTCGGGCACGAAGAAGCAGCACGCTCCGGGGCTGTGGCCGGGGGTGTGCAACACCTCGATGCTCACCCCGGCCACGTCAAACGTCTGACCGTCGGTCAACTCGTGATCCGGCCCTTCGGCATACACCCGGTCCCAAAGCATCTGGTCGTCGGCATGCAGGTATGTCGGGGCGCCCGTCGCGCTCGCCAGTTCACCGGCAGCGTCGATGTGGTCGTCGTGGGCGTGGGTGAGCAGGATCGCCTTGACCTCACGGCCGTTGATGGCGTCAACGATCGCCTCGGCGTCGTGGGGGGCATCGATCACGACACACTCGGTATCGTCGCCGATCACCCACACGTTGTTATCGACCTCCCAGGTGCCGCCGTCGAGACTGAACGTCCCGGAGGTAATCGTGTGCGCCACCCGCGCGGAGGTCGCTTCACTCATTTGGCCACCTCCGGCATAACGACCACCGAGCGCAGGACTTCCCCGCGCCCCATCTTGGCGATGGCCTCCTCGACGTCGTTGATGCCGATCTCTTCGCTGACGAAGCCGTCGAGGTCGAACTTGCCTTGGCGGTAGAGGTCGATGAGCATCGGGAAGTCGCGCGAGGGCAGGCAGTCGCCATACCAACTGGACTTCAATGACCCACCCCGGCCGAAGATGTCGATGAGCGGCAACTCGATCATCATGTCGGGGTTGGGCACGCCGACGAGCACGACGGTCCCGGCTAGGTCGCGGGCGTAGAACGCCTGCTTGTAGGTCTCGGGTCGCCCGACCGCGTCCACGACGACGTCCGCGCCGAATCCGCCGGTGAGCTCTTGGATGCCCTCGACGGCGTCCACGTTCTTGGAGTTGACGGTGTGCGTGGCCCCGAACCGCTTGGCGCCTTCGAGTTTGCGGTCGTCGACGTCGACCGCGATGACCTTGCTGGCGCCGGCCAATGCTGCGCCGGCGATGGCCGCGTTGCCGACCCCGCCGCAGCCGATGACGGCAACCGAGTCGCCACGGGTGACGCCGCCGGTGTTGACGGCTGCACCGAAGCCCGCCATGACGCCGCAGCCTAGGAGGCCTGCAGCGACAGCGGAAGCCTCGCGGTCCACGATCGTGCACTGCCCGGAGTGGACCAGGGTCGTCTCGATGAAGGCACCAATGCCGAGTGCTGGTGAGAGCACGGTGCCGTCGGTCAACGTCATAGACTGGGCGGCGTTGTGGGTGTCGAAGCAATACCATGGCTCGCCGCGGCTGCAGGCGCGGCACTGACCGCATACGGCCCGCCAGTTGAGGATCACGAAGTCGCCGACCTTGACGTTGGTGACGCCCTCGCCGATGGTCTCGACGGTGCCTGCGGCCTCGTGGCCGAGAAGGAACGGGAACTCGTCGTTGATCGCGCCCTCGCGATAGTGCACGTCGGTTTGGCACACCCCGCAGGCCTCAATCGTGACGATGACCTCGTTAGGACCCGGGTCAGGGACCACCACGTCCACTACTTCAACGGGGGCGTTCTTGCTGCGGGCGATGACGCCTTTGACAGTGCTGGGCATGGCGTGGTCCTCCTCGACCTGGGGTGATGACCGCCCCAGTATGCCGCCCATAGAGGCCATGTGACCATCGACCGTCCGCGACGGACCAGATGACCGATCCGCGCGCCCTCCCCCGCCTGCAAACCGCAGAGAGCGCGCACAACGGTCATGAGCGGGGTATGCCGATCGCCGGGCCTGACGCGGTGCGCTCGGCTCAGATGATGAGGGCGGTGGCGATCGCTGCTATGCCTTCGCCGCGACCAGTTAATCCCAGGCCGTCGGTGGTGGTGGCACTGACCGACACCGGCACTCCTCCGAGGGCAGCGGACATGGCCGCTTCGGCTTCGCTTCGACGAGGCCCAACCGTGGGGGTATTTCCGATGATCTGCACCGACACGTTTCCGACGGCAAACCCTGCCTCGGCGAGCAGTTTCAGAACATGGGCCAGCATCTGCGCTCCCCCGGCACCGGCCATCTCGGGCCGACCGGTGCCGAACACGCTACCGAGATCGCCGAGACCGCCAGCAGCCAAGAGCGCATCACAGGCGGCATGCGATGCAACGTCGCCATCTGAGTGGCCCTCAATGCCCCGCTCACCCGGCCACAACAGGCAGCCCAACCACAACTCCCTTTCGGCGACCCCTTTGGCCGATTCGGCATACCGGTGGACATCGGTGCCGATTCCTACTCGAGGTATGCCGCTCACGTCGTCTCCCGCAACCACACATCAGCGACCGCGAGATCGTGCAGCGTCGTGATCTTCATCGAGCGAGCATCCCCTGGCACGGTAAATACGCGTGGCCCCATAGCCTCGACCATCCCCGCGTCGTCGGTTGATGCGCGCTCATTCCCAATCTCGGCGTGGGCGCGCATCAACGTCTCGCGCAGGAAACCTTGAGGTGTCTGAGCCACGCGCACCATGGCTCGATCAATGGTTGACACGACGGCCTCCCCGGAGGGTGTGGCCCGCACCTGCTTCAGCGTGTCGACAACCGGGAGCGTCGGAACGACCGCCGCATGCCCGGAACGCACGGCGGCAACCACGTCGTTGAAGACGCGAACGGGGGTCAAAGCTCGAGCCGCGTCATGGACCAGGACGATTCCGACCTCATCGGAGAGCGCCCCCAGACCCAAGGCCACAGAGTCCCGACGCTCTGCGCCACCATCAATGACCACCACGCTCAAGGCGGAAGGGACCGCCAGACCACGGAGCGCCTCTTTCATCAGGGAGCGGTGACCTGTTGGAGCGAGCACCACGATCTCGGTGACGCCGTGGCATCCCATCGCACACCGCAACGCCCGCACGACAAGAGGCTGACCGCCCACCGGCACGAGTGCCTTCGGTCGATCAGCCCCAAGTCGGGAGCCCTGGCCTGCTGCGACCAGGATCACGCCTACGTTCAGGAGGCGAGGACCTCGTCGAGCGTGGCCTCAGCCTTGTCTTCGTTGGTCTTCTCAGCGAGAGCCAGTTCGGACACGAGGATCTGACGCGCCTTGTTGAGCAGGCGCTTCTCGCCGGTGGACAAACCGCGGTCGCGGTCACGACGCCACAGGTCCCGCACTACTTCGGCCACTTTGACAACGTCGCCGGAGGCGAGCTTTTCGAGGTTGGCTTTGTATCGACGCGACCAGTTGGTCGGCTCCTCGGTGTGGTCCGCACGAAGCACGGCGAAGACCTTGTCGAGGCCTTCCTTACCGACAACATCGCGAACTCCGACGAGGTCGCAGTTCTCGGCGGGAACCTCAATGGTGAGATCGCCTTGGGCGACCTTCAACTTGAGGTAGATCTTCTCCTCACCCTTGATGGTTCGTTTGTTCATTTCTTGGATGAGTGCGGCGCCGTGATGTGGATACACGACTGTCTCGCCGACCTTAAATGCCATCTTTGATTTGCCCCTTTCGCGGAACCTCAGAATATCACGAGTGGCGTGGATCACTAAATGACACGTTTAGCATTTGTGCTGGTCAGCGGCCTATGCACGTGAGCGAGGCACCCGGTAGGCTACGGCGTGTGCCTAGAACGCTGATTACCACGCCTCCCGCCCGCCGCCTCACCCTGGTCGTTGCTGCCCTCGCAGCCACTGCTGGGCTGAGCGCCTGCCAGGTCGCGTCACCGATCACGACCGCCCAACCCTACGATCCTGCCGACGGTGTCAGCCTCGATACCGAAGAGGTGAGCGTGCGGGATCTGTTGGTGGTCAGCGAAGGCAACGGCACCCCCGGCGTCATCGTCGGCTACGTCGTGAACAACTCCGAGGAGCCGCTCAGCGTCGAGGTGGCGTTGGAAGAAGACGGCACTCGCACGGTCCTGACCCCCGCAGTCGAGATCGCCGCCGACAGCGCAGGTCGACTCGACGGCCGCGCCGCTGAAGGCGAGTTCGTGGACCCGGTGATCGCCGCGCAGATCCCGGGGTTGCCGGGCGGGCTCGTCGACCTGCGCATCACAACCTCCACCGGTGAGGCCACCTCGACGTCCGTGCCTGTGCTGCCTCCGGACGGCGTCTACGCCAACTACGCAGAACTCCTCGGTGGCGACGACGCTGCCACCGCCACCGAATAAGACCCCCTAGTTGCGAACGGGTGCCGTGTCGCGGGCGCTTTGCGCGGTGCGGTTCTCTAGGGCTTCGTCGAGATTGACCTCGTCATGCCACTCGCCGGTCACTAGATACACGACCCGGTGGGCCACCGAAACGGCGTGGTCGCCGAACCGCTCGTAGTAGCGACTCAACAGCGTGGCATCGACCGCCGCCTCGGTAGGACCATCCCAACGGTCCGAGAGCAGCACATGGAAGACCTCGCGGTGCAACTCATCCATCCGGTCGTCGTCGTCCTTGAGGCGGCTTGCGCCGGCCAAATCGTTGTTGTGGATGATCGCGCCCGTCTTCATGACCATCCGCTCGGCCAACTGCGCCATCTCGACAAAGGTGGCCTGCAACGAAGCCGGGATCGCTGTCGCGGGGTAGCGAAGGCGAGCCACCTTGGCCACGTGCCGCGCCAAATCCCCCATTCGCTCCAGATCCGAACTCATCCGCATCGCGGTCACCAGTGTGCGCAGGTCGGTCGCCACCGGTTGTTGACGGGCTAACGTGTCGACCGCACGGTTATCGAGATCGCGGCGCACGGCATCAATATGCTCGTCCGCAGTGATGACACTTTCAGCAAGTTCCAGATCTGCGTCCATCAGAGATTGGGTGGCCCTATTTAGGGCGGAGGCGGTCAGTCGAGTCATCTCGACCAACTGGTCCGAGATCAAGGCCAATTCCTCGTGGTATGCCGTACGCATGGTGCTCCTCTTCGCTGGGTTCGCGAGCACGCTGTCATGACAGAGTGAACGAAGTGCCGACGTCAAGTGAACAGTGCACTACCGCCGGGCACTGGATCAGTTTACGGCGCGTTCCTGTCGGCTCTGCGATCTAGGGTGGTGTCCATGCCCGCGTCGACCACCTCCATACCGCTCTTGGTGGTCGCGGTCGTTGCGATAGTCCTGCTGGCGGCGGTCGTGGCGCTCGTCGCTCAACTCGTCGCCGCCCGTCGAGCCCTCGCCCACAACGCGACGCCCGTCATTCCCACCGAGGAGCAAGCACACCAAGCGCTAGCTACCGGGGTCGCCGAATTGCTCGCCGCCACCCGCTCGGGGGGCATCATCGCCGCCCGCGACGGACGCGTGTTGCGAGCAACCTCCAAGGCGTTGACCTTCGGCTTGGTCCGCGGCCGCGAACTGACCCACCCAGAGCTGAGGCGCGTCTTCGATCTTGTCCTCGCCGATGGACAGACCCGGGAAAGTGAATTCGAATCTGCCCGCGGACCCGTTGGGGCTGGTCGTCTCGTCATCGGCGTTCGCGTTGCTCGCATCGCCGACGGCCTGATTCTGACCTTGATCGAGGACCGCACGCAAAACCGTCGGGTCGAAGAGGTGCGCCGGGACTTTGTAGTCAACGTCAGCCACGAGTTGAAAACCCCGGTAGGCGGGCTTTCGCTGCTCGCCGAGGCTGTTGAAGGTGCAGCCGACGATCCCGTGGCCGTGAGGCGCTTCTCGCGGCGGATGAAGGTCGAGGCCGAGCGACTGACCAAGCTCGTCAGCGAGATCGTTGACTTATCGCGCCTGCAAACGGTCGACATGATGACCGAGCTCACGGTGGTCGACGTCGCACGGTGCGCGGCCGACGCCGTGGAGCAGACCCGCCTGGTTGCCGCTGACCGCAGACTGTCGGCCCGGGTGGCCACAGCGCGCGTGGGGGTGCGCGTCTACGGCGACCCGGAACTGATCACCACCGCTATCCGAAATCTCGTCACCAACGCCATCGCTTACTCCGAGGACGGAACCCGAGTGTCGGTCACCACGCGGCGGGTCGACGACATCGTGGAGATCCAGGTGTCAGACCAGGGGCGCGGTATTCCCCTCAAAGATCAAGAGCGCATCTTCGAACGCTTCTATCGAGTCGACGCGGCGCGCTCGCGAATGACCGGCGGCACTGGCCTCGGCCTCTCGATCGTCAAACACATCTGCGCCAACCTCGGCGGCGAAGTCACGTTGTGGAGTCAAGAAGCTCAAGGTTCGACCTTTACGATGCGCCTGCCCGGCGTCACCAACGACTCTCGCCCGGTCGGCTCCCCAGCCCCTGATGATCAACGCCCCGCGCAACGAAAGGTAACCCTGTGACCCGGATCCTGGTGGTTGAAGACGAGGAGTCCTTCTCCGACCCTCTGTCGTACCTGCTCGGCAAGGAGGGGTATGAAGTTGCCGTCGCCGAGACGGGGCCTGCGGGCATCGAGGAGTTTGATCGCAACGGCGCTGACCTTGTGCTGCTCGACCTCATGCTGCCGGGGCTCAGTGGCGTCGATGTATGCCGTGCGCTGCGCACCCGATCCAGCGTGCCGGTGATCATGCTGACCGCCAAGGACAGCGAGGTAGACAAGGTCGTCGGGCTGGAAATCGGTGCCGACGACTACGTCACCAAGCCGTACTCGGCGCGTGAATTGCTCGCCAGGATCAAGGCTGTGCTGCGCCGCAACGCCGAGCCCGAAGAACTGGTTCCTACCAGTATCTCCGGAGGGCCGGTGCGGATGGACGTCGAGCGTCACCAGGTCACCGTCGCCGGCGAGAAGGTCATGCTTCCGCTCAAAGAGTTCGAGCTACTGGAAATGCTGCTGCGCAACGCAGGTCGGGTGATGACGCGAGGTCAACTGATCGACCGGGTATGGGGCAGCGACTACGTCGGGGACACCAAAACGCTCGACGTGCACGTGAAGCGGCTGCGAGCCAAAGTGGAGCCCGACCCGGCCAACCCGAAACACATTTTGACGGTGCGAGGTTTGGGCTACAAGTTCGACGACAACTAGGGCTCACTTACCCTGGTTGGCAACCGCACCTAGGGCCTACTTGCCCTGGTTGGCGACTGCGGTGATCGCCGCTGCGGCTGCATCTGCGTCGAGGTAGCGCCCGCCTCGTTGGACGGGGCGGAAGTCCGCGTCCAACTCGTAGACCAGGGGAATCCCGGTGGGAATATTTAGGCTCGCGATGTCTTCGTCACTGATGTCATCCAGGTGCTTGACCAGCGCCCGCAGGCTATTGCCGTGAGCCGCGACCATGACCACGTTGCCGGCCTCCAGGTCGGGCACGATCGAGGACTCCCAGTAGGGCAGCATCCGCTCGACGACGTCCTTGAGGCATTCGGTGGCGGGCACGTCGTCGCCCAACTCGGCATACCTGAGGTCGTGTGCTTGGGAGAACTCCGAGTCGACCTCGATGGGCGGCGGCGGGGTGTCGAACGAACGGCGCCACAGCATGAACTGCTCTTCGCCGTATTTGTCACGGGTTGCTGCCTTGTCCAGGCCCTGCAGAGCCCCGTAGTGACGCTCGTTGAGCCGCCACGAGCGACGCACGGGGATCCAGTGCCGACCAGCCACGTCGAGCGTGGCGTTGGCGGTGCTGATAGCTCGACGCAGCACCGACGTGTGCAACACATCGGGCAGGACGTCTTCATCGAGCAGCATCTGTCCACCCCGCAGCGCCTCCTCGCGGCCCTTGTCCGACAGGTCGACGTCGACCCACCCGGTGAAGAGGTTCTCGGCGTTCCATTGGCTCTCGCCGTGGCGCAGCAAGACCAGGGTGTATGCAGATTCGTTGGCCGCAGAAGTCATGTGGGAAGTCTAGCCGGGGACCGTAACTGCTTCAGGTCCCTGCCTAGATCTGCATCCAAGGCATATTGCGACACATACTTTTGGTTATTGACACTACCCCCGCAACCCGTCACATTGAAAACCTGCACGGGGCACGGTCGGCCATTGGGGTCCGAGCGGCGCTGCAGGGGAAATGGAGAGCTTTGTGAAAACTCGACGATGGAACCGCGCATTAGCAGGGTCAATAGCTATCTTTTCGTTAGTCGTCGCGCCTATGGTGGCCGCGACCGCGACGAGCACGCCAGCCTCACCCTCCTCGAGCGTGGTGCCCGCTCGTGGCGATATCACCTCCAAGGCCGAAGCCAAGCGCGTGGACCAAGTGCGCACACCGAAGCCCAAGACCTTCGACTGCTCGGCGTTATCGGGTCTCCCCAGCGAATGCGGGACCGTGAAACTGCCCTTGGACTACGACAAGCCCACGGGTGCCACCACCGACGTGGCCTATCTGCGAATCAAAGCCAAGGACCAGAAGAACAAGATCGGCACGCTCTTCCTCAACCCGGGGGGTCCGGGCGGATCCGGAGTGCAAATCGCAGCGTTCGCTTCCGACTTCCTTTCCCCTGCCGTCCTGAAGAAGTTCGACATCGTCGGCGTGGACCCTCGGGGCACCAACTTCAGCGACAACGTGCGGTGCTTTAAGAACTTCGGGGAGCAGGTGAACGCAACCGAGGGTCTTAACGTCGCCTTCCCGTTCACTAACGAGGAAACGCGGGCCTACAAGGTCTCCTCGAAGGCGCTCGGCCTAGCCTGCTCCGGCACGGGTAAGCCCCTGTCTGCGCACATGTCGACCGCCAATGTCGCCCGCGACATGGACGTCATGCGTCGTATGGTCGGCGACAAGAAACTGACGTATCTCGGATTCTCCTACGGCACCTACCTCGGCAACGTCTACGCAAACCTGTACCCGGATCGTGTTCGTGCCGTGGCGATCGATGGAGTGCTCGACCCTGTGGCCTGGTCCGGAACGCCCGCCACCGCGCGCACACCCGTGACCGCTCGGATCCGGTCTGGAGAAGGCGGAACCAAGGCCATGAGCGAAATCTTGCGTCTGTGCAAGAAGGCGGGCCCCGACTATTGCAACTTCGCGTCTAAGGGCGATCCCAAGAAGAACTACGACGAACTTGTGCGCTCGCTGAAGAAAGCCCCCCTGCTGATCACCGACCCTGAGGATCCGGACTTCTCCTTCGAACTCGACTACGCAACGTTCGTCAGTTTCCTTCTGAGCGACTTGTACGCACCGTTTGCTCCGGAAATCGTCGACCTGGACTTGACCTTCATCTACGAGTTGAGCGAACCGCCGACGAAAGCCAACAAGACGACCCAGCAGGCAGCGCGCCAGCATTTCGCGGCTAAGTTCAAGACCGCCGAGGAAGACCGTAAGGCCGCCAAGGCGCGCACGGACAAAACGGCTAAGCAGATGGGCTTCGCCTTCCCGTACTACAACGACGGCGAGGCCTTCCAGACGGTCTTGTGCACGGACTCCGTTAACCCGAGGCTCGTGGGTGACTGGACGACGGCTGCCGATCGCGCCGCCAGCACTGGCACCGGGTTCGGTCGACTGTGGACCTGGGGCTCGGCCCCGTGTGCCTCGAGGTACTGGACGGTCAAGGACACCGACTCCTACCGCGGGCCGTTCACGGCGCGCACCGCTAACCCGGTGCTGGTCGTCGGCAACTACTGGGACCCAGCCACCAACTATGACGGTGCCGTGCGGGCCTCCTCGTTGCTGCCCAACTCTCGTCTGTTGTCCAGCGGCAACTTCGGCCACACGGCATACGGAACGTCGAACTGTGTCACCTCAACGGTTGACACGTACCTCCTCACCGCCAAGGTGCCCGCCGCAGGCAAGACCTGCAAGAGTGACTTCGGAGTCTTCGACATCCCCCTTGAGAACGAGGAAACGCTGACGAAGAACAGCACTCAATCGGAGCGGAAGGCGGAAGAGAAGAAGCAGGACGAGATCCTTCGCACCCTGCCTCCCGTCGTGCCGCCGATCCAGGGAGCCACTCCCCGGTTCTAGCCAATAGCACGCAAAGGACGGGGCCGGTCAGTGAACTGACTGGCCCCGTCCTTTGCGTGCGAGGTTCCTCAGCCGTCGGGTGCGAGCAGGTGGCGAAAGGCCGTCAGGTTGGCGGTCGATTCTCCACGGGACGTGCGCCAGGCCCATTCGGCTTTCATTGCCGACAAGAAGCCCAAGGCCAGCAACTCGTTGAACGGCTCGTCGCAGGCGATCAGCACCGCTCCGAGCATGGTGTCGAGCATGGAGGCACTGACCGTCTCGAGCGGAAAGTGCCCAACCAGGTAGACGTCACCACTGGTGTCGATGGCGTAACTCAGCCCAGGCAGCCTCAAGTTTTGGCGCAGCAAATAGGCATAGACGCCTTGGTGATTCTCATCCGGGTTACGCACGACGAACGCGCGCACCCGCAGACTCTTTCCGCGGATTACCAACGAGGCGACGGTCGCCAGTTTGTGCTCGCCCGGCAGCGTGACGACGGTCTGGCCGGGACGCGTGCCCTCCTCCCACGCGATATCGAGCCCATCGAGGTGGCCGCGCAGCAGTGCTGTGCTTACCGCGTTCTCAGACGGCGTCACGGGACCAGTGCCGAAGGTATGTCGCTCAGCGCTTGAGCGTGGTCGATGGACGACTTCGATGAGGGGGCCGCCCGCTGCGCACTGCCTTCGATGGCTGCGGCATAGACGTGCTGCAGCGCATCGACGGTGTGCTCCCAACTGAATCGCTGTGTATGCGTAGGGCCTCGCACCACCGAGCGGTCCCGCAGTTGAGGGTCACGGAGCATCGTCATTATGTGCTCGGCCCACACATGAGGATCGTGACCGTCCACCAAGGTGCCTGCGTCACCGACGGCTACCGGCAGGCCACCCACGCGGGCCGCCACCACCGGGGCACCACTGGCGAGAGCCTCGACCGCGACGAGGCCGAACGATTCGCTGTAGGAGGGGATCGCCACGATGCTGGCCGCCCGATACCACTGGGCCAACATTGGCCGCGAGACCGGAGGCACCAGGCGCACGACATCTTCGATGCCCAACTCGGCGGCCAGGTCGGTCAGCCAATTGGGCGCGTGCCGCCCGGAGCCAGATAAGCCTCCCAGCACCGCCACCACCATCCGAGTCCGCAACGACGGGTCCTGCTCGATCATCTGTGCTGCGGCGCGCAGCAACACGTCGGGGGCTTTGAGTCGCTGGATACGCCCGACGAACAGCAAGACCACTGAATCCTGAGCCAACCCGAGCTCGCGGCGGGCCGCTTCGTGATCGCCGGGGCTGAAGACGTCGAGGTCCACACCGGGGTTCACTACGGCCACTTTGGCCGGATCTGCGGCATACAACTCGATCAGGTGCTCGGCCTCTTGGTCCGTGTTGGCGATCAGCGTCGTGGCGGCCCGGACCACCTGCTCTTCACCGATCTCTCGGCCCATCGGTTCCTCGACGTCGCCAGCGGCGAGTTCGCGATTCTTGACCCGCGCCATGGTGTGCATGGTGTGGACCAGCGGCACATTCCACCGATCGGAGGCCAGCCAGCCGACCTGCCCGGAGAGCCAATAGTGCGTGTGGATCAGGTCGTACCACTGCTCGGGGTGGGCGGCTGCGGTGCGCATCATCCCGGCGGCGAAGGCACACAGCTGCCCGGGGAGGTCTTCCTTGTTGAGCCCCTCGAAGGGCCCAGCCGGCACGTGATGGACCAGCACCGAATCCCCTAGTTGTTCAGCATCTAACGGCACGACCTCAGGCTGACTTCCGTCGGTGGCCCGCGTGAAGATCTCGACCAACGTGCCCCGAGCCGCCAGGCGTCGAGCCGTCTCCACGACATACACGTTGAGCCCGCCGGCATCGCCGGTGCCCGGTTGCTCCAGTGGGGAGGTGTGCACACTGACCATCGCCACGCGGTGCCGCGCGGCCTGGTGCGAGTCGCTCATTCGCTCAGTTTGGCACGACCGCACCAGCGCAGTGCGATGGCCGCCCCCAGGCCGGCTCCGAGGGTGTTGGCCATGATGTCGTCAACGTCGAAGAGTCGGTACGCGCAGTCGTAGATAAACCACAGCCCGGTAAGTTGCGACGTCTCGATCACCAGCGAGCACACAAAGGCGATCACGATGGCCACGCCGAGCGAACGACGCAGACCGAGGACCACGATAGCCCCGAGCGGCATAAATAGGGCGACGTTGAGCACCACCTGCCACGCCACCGGCGGATTGACCAGAGCCAGCCCGGTCGAGGCCCCCGTTTCGGTGAGGAAATGGAACGGGATGAGTTGCGCATTCAGTGCACCCCCGCCGGAGGGGCAGCGCCGGCCCAACGATTCGCTGGTGGGCAGTGGCAACACGGTGTAGGCCACTACGGCACCGGCGTACGCACAGCAAAAGGCGATGGCGGCTGCCTTATGCAGGGCCTTGCTGGTCGAACGGGTGCCGGTGGCGATGAACGGGATCGCCATGAGCATGACGAAGCAAAAAATGAGGACCACCGCGACGATACCGGTGCCGGTGCCGATCGCGTCAGTCGCGCTGGTAGTCATCCTCAAGGCGCTCAATGTCCTCTTCCTCGAAGGCTCCGAAAGCAATCTCCAGGACTCTGCCAGGTTGATCGCCGGGGTTGCCGATGCGGTGGGCACTGCCCTGCGGGATCCAGACCAACTCGTCGGGCTGCGCCAGCCAGGCCCGGTCGCCGACCACGACGTCCATCGGTCCGTCCAAGATCTGCCATAGCTCCCCGCGCCGATCGTGGCGCTGCAGCGAAAGGCGATGGCCGGGCTCGACGGTGATGGTCTTAACGGTGACGGGCTCGTTGGCGACGAACTGCTGGAAGTGACCCCACGGGCGGTCGACGGTGCGCACGGCTTCAGTGCCGCTGCGACCCACCTTTGACTCTGACCACACGTCACTCACGCTCGTTCAACTTCCCATTCGGTATGTCGTGCCATCCCGTCGCGCCTCGCACAAAAAACTCACCCACCAGCGCGCGGACGTGATCACGGTGAGCCCACATGATGCCACCTTGTGGGAGCACTTCAACTCGCGAGCACGGCAGGACCTCCCCCAACTCTCTTGCCACCGACACCGGATGCACCGCGTCGTCGTGCTGCGCGATCACCAGCACCGGGCACCGCACCGCCCGCAACGCCTCGACATCGGCGAGCACGCTTTGCTGCGGCAATTCCTTCAGCGCCGCCTGCGCGCGGCTGGAGATCAGGTGGGTCGCTTGCGCGCGAGACCACGCCATGACGGCTGGGCCATCAACCGGCTCCCCTGTCGCCAGGTATGCCGCGACGGCGTCGACATCCCCGGCTGGGACGAGGTGCGCCAGATTCCGAAACCACTGCGAGGCGGCATCGTTGCCGACTGCCACGCTGCGCGGGGTGCCGAGGGCGGCCGGCAGCACCAACACCAGCGCCCTGAACCGGTCGGGCTCGGCGGCAGCCAAGGCGCACAACGCCCCCGCCCCCATGCTGATCCCAAGGGCCGCGTCGGCTTCGACATAATCAGCGGCCGCACGCACCTCGGCGGCGAGCGCGGCATACGTCATCGTCGGCGATGGGCTCGAGGCACCATGACCGGCGATGTGCACGAATGATCGACGACCGGGCGTGGCACCTGCGAAGGGACGGGTGCTAGACATGGATCCGCCGAGGCCGTGCACGAACAGGGTGGAAGGTGGCCCGGTGCCTTTGCTGAAGATTTCCAGAGGCCCAGTGGGCCCAGCGATCACAGAGGTCTGGGCAGAGCCCAGCGCTACCACGGGCCGTAGGGCCCCATATTGCTGCCGCCGCCGTTGCGGCCACGCATGGCCTGGACTGCAGGACGCACGTCGGTGAGGTAGACCGCCGCTGCTACGAAGGCCAGCAGCCCAAAGAGATTGAGTGAGTCCCCCAAGGTGACGACCCCGAGCAAAGCTGCGACACCCGTGACCGCCAGCCAGAAGCCCTTGGTGCGCTTACCCGCCGCCACAAAAGCCTCAGGTCGGGTGGTGGCGGCGTGCACCACCGCCCATGCCTGCATGGCCAACGCCGCGACACCCAGAAACAACAGAATGAAACCCTGGGCACCGAACAATAAATCCATGGTCCAAGAATACGGGGCGTTCTTGTGAGGACCATGTATCGGTAAGGACTGTGCCTCAACAAGGACTGTGTCGCGGTGATGACCGCGCGTTGAACAGTGCCTAGGTGTCGATGACGAGGGTGAACGGCCCATCGTTCACGAGTGCTACGTCCATGTCTGCGCCGAACTCTCCCGTGGCCACCGTGACGCCTCGCTCACGCAGGCCTGCGGCCACCAGGTCAACCAACGGTTCGGCGACCGGGCCGGGTGCGGCGTCGCTCCACGAGGGACGGCGGCCCTTCTTGGTGGAGCCGTAGAGAGTGAACTGGCTCACCACCAAGACCGCTGGCCGCGCGCCTCGGACATTGTCGCCGTCATCACCGCTGTCACCATCACCATCACCATCACCATCACCATCACCCGGATCGTCGACATGGTCTTGGATCGAGGTGTCATCGGCCAGCAACCGAATCTCGGCGATCTTGCGAGCCATCGTCGCCGCCTCGGCCGCAGTATCGGTGTGGGTTGCGGCAATGAGGGCGAGCACCCCCGTCCCGATCTCGCCGACAACGCGGCCATCGACGGTCACCGACGCCTCGTGGACGCGTTGAAGCACCGCTCGCATATCAGTATCCCGCACCGGTGGTGTTGGGCCTGAGGTCGACAGCTTCGACGGCGCCGACTGGCTGGCCGTGACCGAGGATCGGGGTCTCTGCGATCCGGGCGAGCGCTTCAGCGGGCTCGGTGACTCCCATGGCCTGCAACGCCTTGATCATCACGGCGGCTCGGGCGCGCTGGCCACCGTCGGTGATCTTGACGGCGAGCCCGCGTCCGTCGGGCAAACCCACGGCATACACCGACTCGGCACCGTCCTTGGCGATCAAACCGGGAACAGCCTCGATCAGCGCGGTGACGTCGCGGTCGGTGCCACCGAGGAACTGTGGGTCGTGTCTGATCGCGTCAGCGACTTTGCCCTGCGGGGTGTGGGAGGGCGCAGCGGCCATCGCACCGAAGGCACGCGCCAGTCCGGCCAGGGTGATCGCCATGACCGGGGCCCCGCACCCGTCGGTCCCGGTGGCGGCGACTCGCTCCCGCGAGAGGTCCTCGATGGTGTCCTTCATCGCCCGCTGCAGACGGTGGTCCGGATCGAGGTATGTCGACAGGTCCCATCCCGCTGCGATGCAGGTGGCGAGCATGCCCGCATGCTTGCCCGAGCAGTTTTGCCCCAATGAGGACGGCTTTCGACCCGCCGCGATCCACTCGTTCCGTGAGGCCTCGTGCAGCGGGTAGTCCGGGGTGTTCTGCAGGTCGGCCTCGGTCAGCCCCTCATCGGCGACAGCCAGGATGCGTTGAACACCGTCGAGGTGGAAGGCTTCGCCGTTGTGGCTGGAGCTGGCGAGCGCCAGCAACTCGCCGCTGAGCAGCACGCCCGAGCGGAGCATGGCCACCGCCTGCAAGGGTTTGTTGGACGACCGCGGATACATCGGGATGTGGTGCGGCCCGTGCCCAAACAGCAAGGAGCCGTCTGAGTTGGTGGCCGCGACGATGCCGTGATGCACCGACTCGACGAGCCCCGAACGGGTGACGGTGGCCACGACGGGCGCATCGCCCAAAGCACTGTATGAAGGCATGCGCGCCACCCTACGTGCGCTCACGTGACCTGACTCAGGCGTGCCTCCGACGAGGCTTAGACCTGCTCAGCACGGATCGCCAACATTTCGCGCGCATCGGTAGTCGACATGGCCGGACGCTGCATTAGCGTGGCCAGGTCCGCGACCCGAGTGACCAGATCAGCGTTGTGCTGCACCTGCTGACCGCGCGCCATCATCAGATTGTCTTCCATTCCGACCCGCAGGTGCCCGCCCATCGCCAGGGTCGCAGCCGCAATGGGGAGATGCGCCCTGCCTATGCCAGTGGCGGACCAACTGGTGACTTCGGCTGGCAAAGCGGCGACCCCAGCAACCAAGGCTGGGACGGTGCCCGGCATACCCCCGGGCACTCCCGTCACGAAGTCGACGTGAACGCGACCACCAAAGGGCAAGCCGTGGGTATCGAGCAATCGTTGCAACGAGGCAACGTGGCCTAGGTCGAAGAGCTCGAACTCGGGCACCACCTCGCGCTCTTGCGTTGCGACGTACAAGTCGGACATGAACGGGTAGGGGTTGGTGAAGACGTCGTTGCCGAAGTTGACCGTGCCGCAGGTCAGGCTGCACGAGTCCGGCTCTGCGTCGAGCACGCGCAGGCGTTGATCAAGCGGGTCGTGCACCGAGCCCCCGGTGGAGAGTTGCACGATCAAGTCGGTGCTCTCGCGCAGGGCTTGCACCGTGTCCCGCAGGCGCGCGGGGTCCAGGCAGGGACGGTGATCCTCTCCGCGAATGTGCACGTGGATCAGGGCGGCACCGGCCGCGTCGCAGCGCTGGGCGGTCTCAACCAAATCCGCGAGGGTGGTGGGCAGTTGCGGAAAGTCTTCTTTGAGGGTCTCGGCCCCGGTGGGGGCCACCGTGATCATCGTGTATGCAGACATGGCGTGCTGGGACATCGTCGGTGCCATCAGGCTGGGCCGATCAGCGTCTGGGCGGCACTGGTGAACCCGGCGGCCAACTCGACCTCGGGGTCGGTGTTGCGCTTGATCACGGCGAGGGCGATCGGCCCGTCGGTGTAGTGCCGGGCGACGCTCGTGAGCCTGCCGATGGGCCGAGTGGGGGCTGGTGGCTCGTCACTATTCTTTGCCACCGATGCTGGGGCACCGTCCGTGGCTGCGTCTGCCCCGCCATCGGGGGCAGAGAATAGTGCGCCAACCCTGAGGTCCCCCCCCTGCTCGGGCAGGGTGTGGCCCGACCCGTCGAGGTGCAAAAACACGATCCGGCGCGGCGGCCGACCCAGGTTGTGCACCCGAGCGACTGTCTCCTGCCCGCGGTAACAACCCTTATGCAGGTGCACGGCCGTGCGCATCCAGTCGAGCTCGTGCGGGATAGTGCGGTGGTCGGTGTCCACACCCGCCCGGGGACGCCAGGCCGCGACGCGCAACGCCTCGGCTGCCCACGTCCCCGCGAGGGGGCGCTCACCCACGGCTGTTTCGAGGTACCCTCGCGGCACGATCAGCTCACGCCAGGCTCGCCCCTGCGCTGGGTGGCCTTCGATGGGCCCGTATGCCGCGCTGTCGCCGACCACGCCGGGCCACGGGTCGACCCAGGCGATGGGCTCACCGGGGCCGGACTCTGCGCCGATCGGCTCACCGAGCACTGCGAACTCTTCACTGACGTCCTTCACTTCGACCCGAAGCATGAACTGCATCTTCGTAAACCACCCCAGCACCGCTGGGGCTGCCCCGGGCTCAGTGGTCAGCCAGGTGGTTTCGCCGTCGTCGACCACGTGCAAAGCGTGCTCGACGTGACCCTTGGGCGACAAGATCAGCGTCTCGATGCTGTGCCGCGGCTCGAGCGTGGACATGTGCTGAGTAGTCAACGAGTGCAGCCACGTCAGTCGGTCGGGGCCGCTGACGGTGATGACGCCGCGGTTGGAGAGATCGACACAGGCAAACGATTCGTCCAGCAGGCGTTGCTCGCGGTTCGGGTCACCATAGTGCGCCGCCACCCCGGCATCCACGCCAGTGGCTACCACCGCACCGGCACGACTGAGCAACGGGCTCAACCACCCGCTCGTCGCTTCCCCATTCGTCGCGGTCGCCGTGCCAGTCTCAGGTTCTACGCTCATCGGTCCTCTTCTGTGTGTTTCGAAGCAGTATCTACGCACGATGTACATCGGCCGTGGATCGCCATGTGTGTCACCTCAGCATCAAAGCCGTGAGCCTGCTGAAGATTCCGCGCGAGATCGTGGGCTAACTCCGGGTCGGCCTCGATGATGGCCCCGCACTGTCGGCATACGAGGTGGAGGTGGTCGCCGTGCTGTGGCAGGTGGTAGGTCGGAGCGCCGTGGTGGACGTGGCTGTGGTTGACCAAACCAGCCTCGGCCAAGGACTCGAGATTGCGGTAGACCGTTGACGCAGGCAACGTCGGCTGGCCATCGGCTGCCAGTGCCGCGCCCAACTCCTCCGGCGTTGCGTGGCCCTGCTGTTCCAAGGCCGTCAGCACGCGTTGACGCGGCTGGGTCATACGTAGGCCAGCATTGTGCAGTCGCTGCGCCCAGTTTTGGTCGACACCCCGACCTGTCGTGCTGTCACCTTCCATGCCAGCACGCTACCGCTCGGGGCAGTGGTGGCATGCACCCATCTCTGGCTACACCCGCGGTTAGTTGGTCATCGGATGACATCAAAGGGCGGGTCGTCCGTGCGCCCTTGGAAATCAAGTATGCGCGGATTGACCGCCTGGCCGTCTCGGATTTCGATCGCTCGACGGATCGTCTCGTTATTGTCCCAGGCAGATCCGCCTTCCATCACGGTCCGCAAGAACGGAATCAACGCGTTGCTGTTTTCCCATGTGGAGGTGTTCCACAGATAGGACGGGCTGTGATCCACCCCGTAGTAGACGATGTTGTCGCCCACGACGAACGTCGGCTCCTTGAAGGTCGTGGGGCGAGCCCAACTGAACCCCATACCTAGGTCACAGGACACGTCAACGATGAGGCTGCCAGGACGGAAACCTTCAAGGTCGTTCTCGCCGAGATAGAAGAGCGGCTCTGCCGGATCTTGCAGGATGCAGTTGACAACGATGTCCCGCTGGGCCAGGTAGCCCGCTAACTCTTCCCGCCCTCTCTCGGTGATCACGTGGCCCCGCTGTCCACCATCGGAGTCGACCACGAACACACCTGCTCGCGCCGCGTTGATGGGCGGGCCGGCGATGGGGGCATTGCCGTTTGTCAAGACCACGACGTCGTGAACGCCGTGCGCATTCAGTCCGTTGACAGCGCCTCTGGCGGTGGCACCGGACCCTATGACCACGGCGCTGAGCGCACGCCCGTAGTCCCCCGTCAACCCCGCCAGTGCGAGGGCTTGAAGCACTGAGCCGTACCCAGCCATTTTCCCCTCTACCGGGGTGACACGACTGTGTCACCCGCCTACATGGAGTAACGCAAGGACTGACCCTTGCGACACTACTGGTCGTAGGACTTGCCGTCGGCTTTTATGGCCCGATCCGCCTTCGGGAAGTGCAGGTTGGCTTCATCGACTCGGCTTACACTGCGCTCATGAGCGATGGCCCGACCCCCCGAGTGGATGACTTCTTCACATCTGCTGATGGCGAGGGCGACGTCCCCGTTCGCAAGCGCAGACGGGGGCTGCGCGTCTTTATCGTCGCCGTGCTCACTCTGAGCCTGCTCGTGGTCGGTGGCGCTGCGGCATACCTTGCGTTTCTGAACAACAAGGTCAAGAACAACCTGACCTTCGAATCGCTGCTCACCGACGCCGATGGCGGCGTCACGGGCGAAAGCGGCCAATTGAAGCCCGTGCCCCAGGAGCGTTCGGCGCTCGCCGGAGAAGCGTTGAACTATCTGGTCATCGGATCGGACAGCCGCGATCTCGACGCCGAACGCGGCCGCTCCGACGTCATGGTGCTGGTGAATATTTCCGACGACCGCGAGCGCGTGGACCTGATTCACTTCCCGCGCGACTACTTCGTGGACATCCCCGGCTCGTCACGGCCCAACAAAATCAACGCGTCGTACTCCATCGGCGGCGCCCCGCTGGTGGTCGAGACCATCCAGCCCCTGTTGGGGGTGCCGATCGACTCGGTCGCCATCGTGGACTTCGAGAGTTTTAAGTCGCTCACCGACGCAGTCGGCGGTGTCGACGTCAACGTCGCCGAAGCCAGTCCCGGATTCCCGGAGGGCGTCACGACGATGGACGGCGAAACCGGGCTGAAGTTCGTCCGCGAGCGCTACGCCCTCAGTCAGGGTGACATCTCACGCGGCCAACGCCAGCAGGCTTTTATCAAGGCCGTGATGCTCAAGGCTCTGTCGCCCGGGACGCTGACTAACCCGGCCAAACTGACCTCAGTGGTCGACGCCGCGACCAAGAACCTCACCGTCGACAAGTCCCTCGACATGGGCGATATGCGTTCGCTAGCCTTCTCGATGCGCGGAGTCCGCGGGAATGACATCAATTTCGTGACCGCCCCGTGGACGGGCATTGGCACCGACTCGCTCGCCGGGTCGATCGTGTTGCCTGCCGAGGCACAGTTGGAGAAGCTGCAAGAGCATCTACGTGACGACACGATGGACACCTACGTCGACGACGTCTCCCCGACCGTGGGCTTCAGCAAATGACGACGCCGCGTATGCCGACAGCCACTGCTGCCAGCTACGGGACCCGCTTGAGCTCGGCTGACAGATGGCTCGTCAACCCTTGGCCCATGGCGCTCATGTCCATCGCCCACATCAGGTTCGAGTTCACCAGACCGTAGAGCCGGTGGCCCGCCGCGTACTCCTTGGCATACGGACTGCGCAGCACGCCATCGGTACGCAGCTCCAACTGGGCTGGCTTCGTGGACCCGACATACATCTCGACGATGCCTGTGGGGTGAGTCAGCAACAACTCGACCTCGCCGTCGGGTAGCGGCCGAAAGAAGCCCGACTCGGTGCCCGAGGGTGCCAGCCGTTCGCCGGACTCACTCAGCAGCCAACTGTGGCTGTGGTACTCCAAAAAAGGACGACCATCGTGGGTGATCTCCACCGCTTGGCCGAAGTTGGCCGACTCGATCGTGGGATAACCCACCACCCCAGCGCCCTCCCAGTGGCCGATCAGCCACGCCAAGGGCGCGAGGTCCGGGTGCATCGTCGGGTCTAACTCAAAAGGCATTCGCCCATCGTAGAGTCAGACGGGCAGGGCAGCGGGCACGAGGACCAGCGCCACGGCATACGGGATGATCCCGACGATCAACACCGAGCAGAGCGCCACGACCACGCGGGGCCGAGCGTGAGCCATCGTGGGCAGCGGCGCAAACACCGTGCGCACCGCGTGACTGACCCCCGCCGCCATCACCCCGCACAGCATCAACGCCGACCACGGCGCCGGCATCACGAGGCTGATGAGCGCGCCACCACCACCACCGGCAACGAGCGCCATCGGGACGACCCACGGAACGACCCGCGGCCCACCCCCACGCATGGCCAAACTCACGAGCGCTGAGGCGGCGGCCCCGCCCACCGACGCCAGCACCAGCGCCGCTCCCAGGTCGGAGCGACTGAGCGGCACCAAGAAGGCCGCACACGTGAAGAGGGTCAGCGCAAGGAGCACCGCGCTGACCGATTCGGCGACCCGGGGACGCCCGTCGCGGCGCAGCAGTTGATGCAAAAACGCCGTGATGATGGAGACCGCGAGCGCACCGGGAAGCCAGTTCAGATGTCCATCGCCCGCGCTGAGCGTCACCGCCAACACGATCGCCAACCCGCCCAGCAACAGCACGCCCACGGTGCCGCGCGGCGTCGGCAACCCCAGCGCCCCCGCCCACCCCCACGCGACGACGCCGATGGTCACGGCGATGGCCAAAGCGGTGGTCATCGGCCCGGCCAGGGCCGTCAATCCCAGGAAGAGCGCAGCCCCAACGACCGAGGCCGTGACCGACACCGAGGACGGCTCAGTCGTCTCCGTCGGCGCAGTCACGCTCGCATTATGGCCTGTTCTGGTCCTGCGATCTCCTTCCATGCTGACGCGCAGGCGTTGACCCTTATCCTTTAGGGCGTGGCGGAGATGGCGTTGCTCACTCCAGGCGGCTCCGACGGGGCCGTCTTGCGCGTGCTCCCAGCCTTAGATCTGCTGCCGCACCGGGTGCGCGTCGAGGCCCTGGATGCCGGGGCCCTCCTACGCGGCCCCGAGCCCGAGATCATCTTGGTGGACGCGGTGGCCGACATGGGCGCTGCCCGTTCGATGTTGCGCACCATCGCCGCAATGGGCAGTTGGAATGCGGTGGTCGGCATCTTCGCCGAGGCCGGGCTGTCCGTCATCGATGATCAATGGCCCATCAACGACATTTTGCTCACGACGGCGGGACCGGCCGAGGTTGAGGCCCGGTTGCGGCTGTTGCGCCAACGCTTGGGTAGGTCGGCCGGTGTCGAGGTCGGCACCGGCCCGATCCGGGTGGCTGACGTCATCGTGGACGAGTCCAGTTGGACCGTGCGAGCCGGGGGCCGGCCTTTGGACCTGACGTTCAAAGAGTTCGAATTGCTGAAGTACTTGGTCCAGAATCCGGGCCGTGTGGTCACCCGAGAGACCCTCCTGCAAGAGGTATGGGGCATGGACTACTACGGCGGCACGCGCACGGTCGATGTGCACATCCGCCGTTTGCGGGCCAAACTCGGCCCGGAGCGTGAGTCGTTGATCGGCACCATTCGCAACGTGGGGTATCGCTTCGCCGGTCCTCGGTCGCACGACATAGGAGCATGAGCATGGAATTCGGCATCGAGACTTCTCAAAAATTGGCCCCCCGACGATCAGCGGACGTGCTGGCAGTGGCAGTGCGCGCCACGACACACGACGGGGTGAAGCCGTTGAGCGAGCAGACAGTGCTGGACCTCGGCCGACTCTTCGAGCCCGGTGCTGCGACGACCGAGACCACGCACCTGCTGGTGTTGGACCGCCCCGGCGAGATCAACGCACACATCCTCGGGTATGCCCACGTCGAGCACGATCCCGCAGCCGAGTTCGCGACATACGAGTTAGTGGTCCACCCCGAGCACCGTCGACGCGGGGTCGGCACTGCGCTCCTTGATGAGGTGCTGACGACATGGTCGCGGGCTCGTGGCTGGGCGCACGGCAATCTGGACGGGGCGCGCGGTCTCGCCGCTGCACACGAATTGCGCGTGGTCCGCGAGTTGTGGCAAATGTCGCTGCCGTTGCGGGGCGACGAGGTTCTTCCCGAGACTGCAGTGCCAGAGGGGTTTGCGCTGCGCAGCTTCGAGATGGGCCGCGACGAGGAGGAATGGTTACGGGTCAACGCCGCAGCCTTCGCAGGTCACGGGGAGCAAGGGCGCATCGCCTCGAGCGATCTGAACGACCGGATGAGTCAGCCGTGGTTCGACCCGCACGGCTTCCTGCTCATCGAGGACGTCAGCGAGCCTGACCGCCCGCGGCTCGCGGCGTTCCACTGGACCAAGGTCGAGCCGGCCGAGCCGGGGTCAAGTCGTTCTACGGCTGGCGAGGTGTATGTGGTCGGGGTCGACCCGGCATACCAAGGGCGAGGTTTGGGCTCGGTCACCACCCTCGTCGGGCTGCGTCACCTGCAGGCGTGCGGGCTCGCCGAAGCCACGTTGTACGTCGACGGGGACAATGCCGCAGCCGTCGCCACCTATCGACGCCTGGGCTTCGAGCAAACGCACGTTGACGTGATGTACGCGCCATGATTACTTCACGGACCTCGCCCCCCGATGGCAAGATGATGGGATGAGCACTGCGGATTCCCACCCGACCACGTCGCCGAGTGCGTCCACTGCCGCCGAAGCCAACGGGCAGGCAGTGCTACCCGAGCTCGTAGAGTCCAATAGCGTGGTGCCGCTGCCCACTATTCGCGGCAACGCACCGCGCGCGGCCAACGGTCGATTCGTACGTCTCGAGGCCGAAGATCAGGCCGAGGACGAGCCGGCCGAGTTGCCCGAGGGACGCTTCCTGGACCGGGAAGTCTCGTGGCTGCAGTTCAACGAGCGCGTCCTGCAACTGGCCGCCGACCCCCACCTGCCGCTGCTGGAACGCGCCCGCTTCCTCGCGATCTTCGCTGGCAATCTGGACGAGTTCTTCATGGTGCGCGTCGCCGGTCTCAAGCGCCGCATCGCCACCGGCATCGCCACCCGCTCGGCCTCCGGCCTGGAGCCCCGAGAGGTGCTCGAAGAGATCTCGGTTGGCGCGCACGCCCTGATGGAGCAGCACGCCAAAATGTTCGCCGAGGTCGTCGGTCCGGCTATGAGCGACGAAGGCATCACGGTTGTGCCGTGGGCCGAGTTGTCGGAAAAGGAGCAAGAAGATCTCGCCGAGATGTTCCGCAGCACCGTCTACCCGGTCCTTACTCCCTTGGCTGTCGACCCGGCGCACCCCTTCCCCTACATCTCAGGGCTCTCGCTCAACCTCGCGGTGGTGCTGACCAACCCGCGCACCGAGCGGGAGCACTTCGCCCGGGTCAAGGTGCCACCGCTGCTGCCTCGGTTTATCCGGCTCTCCACCGAAGCCGACGGCCTCTACCGCGACCGTTTCGTGCTCTTGGAGCAGGTCATCGCCGAGCACCTGGACCAGTTGTTCCCTGGTATGACGGTCCAAGAGACGTTCTCCTTCCGCGTCACCCGCAACGAAGACGTCGAGGTTGAAGAAGACGACGCCGAGAATCTGCTGACCGCGCTGGAGCTTCAGTTGACCAGGCGCCGTTTCGGTCCGCCGGTGCGGCTCGAGATCGAAGAAGATATGGACGATCACGTCCACGACCTCCTGCTGCGCGAGCTCAACGTCAACGCCTCCGAGGTCTACCGCCTGCCGTCGCCGCTGGACCTGACCGCGCTGCATACCCTGGCTGATCTGGACCGCACCGAGTTGCGGTACCCCAACTTCGTCCCCAAGACCCACCCCGAGCTAGCACCGGTCGAGCGGGCCGCACCCAGTGATGTGCTCGGTGCGATGCGGCAGCGCGACATCTTGCTGCACCACCCCTACGACTCGTTCTCGACCTCGGTGCAGGCCTTTATCGGTCAGGCTGCGGCCGACCCCAAGGTGCTCGCGATCAAGCAGACGCTCTATCGCACCAGCGGCGACAGCCCCATCATCGATGCCCTGATCGACGCCGCCGCCGTGGGCAAACAGGTGCTCGCCGTCGTCGAGATCAAGGCCCGCTTCGACGAGGAAAACAACATCTCCTGGGCTCGGAAGTTGGAGCAGGCCGGAGTGCACGTGGTCTACGGTATGGTCGGCTTGAAGACGCACGCGAAGCTAGCGCTCGTCGTGCGCCAGGAGTCCGGCGGGTTGCGCCGCTATTGCCACGTCGGCACCGGGAACTACAACCCCAAAACGGCTCGGCTGTATGAAGACGTCGGCCTGTTGACCTGCAACGAGGGCATCGCCGAAGACATCACGCGACTGTTTAACCAGTTGTCCGGGATGGCCCCTAAGGCCAAGTTCAAGAAGATCCTGGTGGCGCCCCGCTCCGTGCGCTCGCAGTTGTTGGAGCTGATCGACGCCGAGGCCGCCCGCGGCACCGAGGGTTTGATCCAGTTCAAGCTCAACTCCATTGTCGATGAGAAGACGATCGACGCGCTCTATCGAGCCTCACGCGCCGGCGCAAGGGTCGACCTGTGGGTGCGCGGCATCTGCTCGGTGCGCCCCGGCGTGCCGGGACTGTCCGAGACCATCACGGTGCGCTCGGTGCTGGGCCGGTTCCTGGAGCACTCGCGCATCTTCGCTTTCGGCAACGGCGGAGAACCGATCGTCTACATCGGCTCCGCTGACCTAATGCACCGCAACCTCGACCGACGCGTCGAAGCTTTGACCCCGATTAGCGACGAGGGCCAGGTGAAGTCGTTGATGAAGTTACTGGATCGTGGTCTGCACGCGGAAGTCTCGGCCTGGCATCTCAACGAGCACGGCCAATGGATCCGACAACATCTTGGCGACGACGGGTTGCCGCTGGCTGATCTGCAGGCGGAGTTGATCGCGAAGTACGCTGCCCGGCGCAAGCCCGGACGACGTCGATGAGCCCTGCGCCAGCCCAAGTGTTGGTGCCGGACCTCGCAAAGCCTCGGGCCGGCAAGGGGCCCATCGTCATTCGTGCCGCTGGGGTCATTCCGTGGCGGCGCAAAAAGGGCAAACTGCAGGTTGCGTTGGTGCATCGCCCCGAGTATGACGACTGGTCCTGGGCCAAGGGCAAACTCGACCGCGGTGAGGACTGGGCGGCGGCCGCAGCCCGCGAAACCCTGGAAGAGACCGGGCTCGTGGTCCGTCTCGGCGCTCGTCTGCCTTCACAAACCTACTCCCTTGGCCGGATCAACGGTCGCGCCGGCAGCAAACGTGTCGAGTATTGGGCGGGCACGCCCATCGGTGGCAGCGGGGAGCTAGAGCATGAGATCGACAAGGTCGTCTGGCTGGGGCCGAAGAAGGCCGCCAAACGGCTGACCTACTCGCGGGACCGACGACAGTTGAACGCCCTCGTTGCCATGTCAGCGAACGAAGGCTTGGACACCTGGTCGCTGTTGATCGTCCGGCACGCCAAAGCGTTGCCTCACAAGGCATGGGATCGGCCCGACATCATTCGTCCGTTGACGACTGTCGGCAAGCGTCGCGCCGACCGAATGGTGTCGATCCTGACGGCATACGCCCCCGAACGCATCATCACCTCGCCCTCGACTCGGTGCCACGACACGATGGCGCCGTTCGCGCAGCAGGCCGTGGTGCCGCTGAGCACCAAGCGGGGCTTCTCCGAAGAAGACTTCGAGGACAAGCCCTACAAGGTCGGCAAGCATCTGACCAACATCTTCCTAGCTGGTCGCAGCATCGCGATATGCACGCACGGCCCGGTGCTGCACGCGGTCATGGACCAAATCATCCCGCACGCAGACAACAAGCCGGTCGATCGACTGCTGCGAGGACTTAACGACGGGGCCATGGACAAGGGCGAGATCCTGGCCTGCACCGTGGTAGGCCGAGGCAAAGGTGCGCGCATCGTCACCACCACGCGCCACCGCATACCCCGCTGATGACCGCTGTGCTCGCCCTCCCCCGCTTCTTGACTGGGGAGGGAGCGCTTATCGGTCATCAGCCCAAACGGCACACCGAGCGCATGACCGGTGTGCGCTCAACCCCCCGGTTATCGGCGGGGGACGGCGCGCACATCGGTCATCAGCGCATTAGGGCCGAGGGCGGCGTTTAGGGTTTAGCCGAAGCGGCCGGAGATGTAGTCCTCAGTGGCCTTGTTAGAGGGGTTGTTGAAGATCTTGGTGGTGTCGTCCATCTCGACCAGTTTCCCCGGCTTGCCAGTGGCCTCCAGATTAAAGAATCCCGTGCGCTCGGAGACCCGCGCCGCCTGCTGCATGTTGTGCGTGACGATCACGACGGTGTAGTCCTCTTTGAGCTCGTCGATGAGGTCTTCGATCGCCAGCGTCGAAATGGGGTCCAGGGCCGAGCAGGGCTCGTCCATCAGGATGACCTCGGGCTGCACCGCGATGGCCCTCGCGATGCACAGCCGCTGCTGCTGACCACCGGAGAGCCCTGAGCCGGGTTTGTCGAGGCGGTCCTTGACCTCTTCCCATAGGTTGGCAGCCCGCAACGCCCGCTCGGTCAGTTCGTCGGCGGCCGTGCTGGTCATCCGAGAACTGTTGAGTTTGACCCCAGCTAGGACGTTCTCCTTGACCGTCATGGTCGGGAAGGGGTTGGGACGCTGGAAGACCATGCCGACCTCGCGGCGTACGTCCACCGGATCGACGCCCTTACCGTAGAGATCCTTGCCGTCGATCGAGACCTGGCCCTTGACGCGAGCGCCCGGAATGACCTCGTGCATCCGGTTCAAGGTGCGCAGGAACGTTGACTTACCGCACCCCGAGGGGCCGATAAAGGCCGTCACCGAGCGTGCAGCAATGCTCATTGAAACGTCGGCCACAGCGTGGAAGTCGCCGTAGTAGATGTCAAGGTCTTTGACGTCGATGCGCTTAGACATATGTTTCAGGGTCTCCAGTGGTTGGACGGCAGTAGCAGCACAATAGGGGATCAGCGGCCGGTCTTCGGGGCGAAGACCTTAGCGATGAGGCGAGCAGTGAGGTTTAGGGCGATGACGATAGCTACGAGGATCAGGGCCGCCGCCCAGGCCCGTTCGAGGCTGGGATCGCGCACCCCAGGGTTCAGTGGCTTGGTGAACATCTCGTAGGCGTACACGGCGAGGGTGTTCATGGGACCTTGGAAGGGGTTGTAATTCAGGGCGTAGAACCCGCCGACCGCGACGAGTAGAGGTGCTGTCTCGCCGATCACTCGAGCGATGGCCAGGGTCACCCCGGAGGCCAAACCGGAGGCAGCCGTGGGCAGCACCACCTTAAAGATCGTGCGCCACTTGGGCACACCCAAGGCCAGCGAGGCCTCACGCAGCTCGTTGGGCACGATGCGCAGCATCTCTTCGCTGTTACGCACCACGGTGGGGATCATCAGCACGGACAAAGCAATGGCACCGGCGAAGCCATTCTTGGTGCCGATCCCGAAGATCACCGCGAAGAGCGCGAAGGCGAACAGGCCGGCGACGATCGAGGGGATGCCGGTCATCACGTCGACGAAGAAGCGCAGAGCTAAGGTGAGTTTGGTCTTGCCGCCGTATTCCACGAGGTATATAGCGGCGAACAGCCCGATCGGCACCGAGATGATGGTGGCCAGTCCGGTGATGATCAGGGTGCCGAGGATGGCGTGGTAGGCACCGCCGATGAAGGGGGCGTCTCCGTTGGCGTACCGCTGATCGGCCAGACCGGTGATGCCGTTCATGGTCTGCTGCAGGAAATCCGGGTTGAGGGCACGACCGATCCCGTTGACCGAGACGGTCAACAGCAGGGAGATCAGCGGCAGCAGCGCCAGCGCGAACGCACCGTAGATCAGCGCCCGCATCAGTTGGTCCATGCCCACCCGGCGGCCCGCGACGGTGCGGTGCGCAACGTAGGTCGTGATCACGTAGACCAGGTAGCCGACGACGACGCCGAGGGCGACGTTGGACAAAAGGAGCCACGCGAGCACCCCCACGAGGACGCCGGCGCCAGCGGCTATCCAGGGCAGGCGTGCCGGAGCAGGCCGCACAGCGGAACTGGTGATTCCCTCCCATTGATCGAGCCGGCTGGTGATCGGGCCTTCATCGCCGTCGGTCGGCTTCGGAGTAGGCGAGGCTTTGGTGGGTGTGCTCATCAGTTGGCTCCGGAGAACTCGGCGCGCTTCTCGACGATCCAGCGCGCAAACAGGTTGACAGCGAGGGTGATCACGAAGAGCACCAAACCGGCGGCGATGAGCTCGGACAGGCGCAATCCCGAGGCTTCAGGAAAGTTCAGGGCGATCTCGGACGGAATGGTCGCGTTGCCGGTGCCGATGAAGTTCAGTTTGAACGCGCCGGGTGACAAAATGATCGTGACCGCCATCGTCTCTCCGAGAGCCCGACCCAAGCCCAGCATGGTGCCGCCGATCACGCCCGGCTTGCCGAACGGAATGACAGCGGTGGTGATCATCTCCCACTTCGTGGCTCCGAGGGCCAACGCGGCCTCTTCGTGCAACGTCGGGGTCTGCAAGAAGACCTCACGGCTCACCGAAGTGATAATCGGCAGGATCATCACCGCCAATACCAGCGAGGCGGTCAACAGGGTCCGGCCGGTGGCTGAGGCGTCCTGGAAAAACGGAATCCAGCCTAGGTACTTTTCCAGCCAGTCGTACAGAGGCACGACGGCAGGGGCAAAGACCTGCAGGCCCCACATGCCGAACACCACACTGGGCACCGCGGCAAGCAAGTCGATAACGAAGCCGATCGTGTTGCCTACCCGGCGATCAGCGTAGTGCGACACGAACAGCGCGATGCCGACCGCAACCGGTGTGGCCACCGCAAGAGCGATCACCGCCGCGATCAACGTTCCGATGATCAGCGGCCAGACGTAAGCGAAGAAGCCCTCGCCGCCACTGATTCGCTCCGGTGAGGCACCCAACACCGGCGCCGCCTCGATCATCAAGAAGGTCGCGACCCCAGCCAAGGTGGCCAGAATTAAGATTCCTGAGCCGAGGGCCGCCCCGCTGAACAACATGTCGCCCAACCGCTTTGGGTTTCCTTTGGAGCCGCCTTGCTCGGGCTCCGGCTCCTGGGTCGCAACCTGATCCTCGGGCCGGTTGGATAGATCCTCCGGCGTCGGTTCTTGCGGTGTGCTCATCTCTTCCTCCGTGCTTGTGCCATGGCTACGACCCGCATCCGTGTCGTGAAGGCGGCAATGTCGGCGGCCAGATCCGTGACCTGACCGCCGTCATTACTGCCGCTGTGCCGGGTCTCAGCCGCCGCTGACCATCGATAGGGACTCTTCGGCCTTACCGCGCAGGTCGTCGGAGATCGGAGCCGACCCGGCGGCGTCTGCCGCGGCCTGCTGTCCATCTTCGGAGAGGACGTAACCCACGAAGTCCTTGACCAGATCCGCCTTGGCGGCGTCGGCATACTCCGAGCAGACGATGTGGTAGCTGACCAGCACGATCGGGTAGGCGCCGGACTCGGTGGTGTCGCGAGCCAGATCGAGGGCGAGGTCGCCCTCGATTCCGGTGTCGGCCGGCTCAGACTTATCGACGACCTTGGCCGCGCCTTCGGCCGAGTATTCGGTGAACTCCTCCCCCACGCCGATCGCGGCGGTGGACAGGTCTCCGATGGCCGAGGCGTCGGAGTATCCGATAGCCCCTTCGGTCGAGCCGACCACCTGGATCACACCCGTCGTCTGAGCAGCGGCCTCGCCACCACCGACCGGCCACACCTTGTCCGCTTCGTAGCTCCAGGAGTCCGGCGCTGCGGCCGAGAGGTACTCCATGAAGTTCTCGGTTGTTCCGGACTCGTCCGAGCGGTTGACTACCGTGATGTCGGTGTCTGGTAACTCCGCGTCCGGGTTGTCGGCCGCGATGGCCGGGTCGTTCCACGTGGTGATCTGCTGGTCGAAGATCTGAGCCAACACGTCAGGCTTAAGGTTCAGCGCGTCCACGCCCGGCAGGTTGTACGGGATGGCCACCGGAGAGATGTAGACGGGGATGTTTAGCGCGCCACCGTCACCGCAGAATTCCTTGACGTCCTCAGCCTCGGTTTCGTCCAGGAACGCATCAGAACCGGCGAAGTCGACCGCGCCGGCGAGCAGGTTCTCCCGGCCGCCACCGGAGCCGATCGCGTCGTAGGTCACGGTCACACCGGGCTGGACGTCCTGGTAGCCGGCGATCCATGCGGTCATGGCCGAGTTCTGCGAACTGGCGCCGGATCCTTTCAAGGTACCGGTCAGGTCGCCACCAGCAGCCGTGCCAGCGGCAGGCTCGTCCGAGCCGGAGCCCGTTGCGGTGGGGGTGTCGTCGCCACAGGCGGACAACGTCAACGATGCAGCCGCTGCGAGAGCAAAGGCGGAACCAAAACGGTGGAGCTTCACGGAGATCCTCTTTCTGATCAGGTTTAGGGCAAGCCGAGAAAAGTTGTACACGTTGCCTTCAGGGTCGAGGCAACGAAGCCAACTCCCCGCACCGTAGAGATCTGATATGGCCCGCAGTGCCGTGCCCGGTGAACGAGGTGTGAACGACGGTTGAATGTCCAACGATCATTTTTGCCAATTCGGAATGCCCAGGACGCTCGCGCGGTTATGCGTACTGCGTGTCGGGCTGCGGAAGCCCCGGGCTCCATCACAAGCCGCTACGAGCGGCCCCGCGCCGAGAGGCGCTCCCAGCCCGGCACGCGCTTAGACCGGATCGTTACTCCAGATCGCTACGATCCCACAGGCCCGCGCAGACGTGCAGGTCACGGGCCATTTCTTGCATCGACTTCGCTCGGCGAACTTCAGCACTCTCCACGTCGTTGACGCCCGCAGAAGGATCCACCAGCCCGACTGCGATGACGTGGGCAAACGCTGCTGCCCGCTCCAAGGCCACCCGCAGATCCCCCTTAAAGACGCCCGTCAGGATGGCGGTGGTGAGGTCGATCAGGTCCTCGGGCTTCGGCGGCTCGCTGAGCCCGGCAATGACGCGGTAGACGTCGGCGTGCGCTGCTCCGGCGGTGTACGCCTTGGCGACCTCCAGCGGGGAGCGCTGCACCCATTCGTGCAGCAGATAGAGCCGCCAGAGCGCCCCGGGCAACGACCGGGCGGGGCGGTCTGCCCACAACTCGGCCAAGGTTGCCAGCCCCAACTGCGGGACGAGCGCCACCAAGCGAGCGGTGACCTCGGGGTCTTCGTTGGCCCGGCCGCGGCCGACGACGATGGCGGCCGTGCGGTGCGCGGCCTCGACGATGTCCCAGGGCTCTTCGGCCGCGTAGGTGTCGAATCGCACGGGGTTCGTCAGAGCTGGTTTGTGGTGTCTCACTGCGCTTTACCTCTGCGGTCCCAACACGATGACGTCGTGCCCGTTCAACGAAACCGCGTCGCCTTCGACCTGCGCCGCATCCCACGCCGCGAGGGTATGCCGATGCTCGAGGTCGGTAGGCAGCGCCACCTGCTGCGGGTCTTCGCTAACGTTCGCGATTACGGCGACGTCGCCTCGGCGCACCCACCACACCGAATTCTCGGCGTCGATGTGGACCGTGGACTCCCCCAGCGGGGTCTCTCGCAAGGCCGCAACCGTCCGCCGCAGACTGAGCAACAACGTGTACCAGGCCAGCATCCGGGCGTGCGATGGCTCACCGCGCTCATCCCAGTCCAGTTTCGAGTTTTCTATCGTCGATGCGGCTTGCGGGTCGGGCACGTCGTCGGTCCACCCGTGCGCCGCAAACTCCGCCGATCGGCCATCACGAATGGACTGGGCCAGCCACCCCTCTTCGTGCGCCGTGAAGTATTGCCACTTGGTGCTGGCCGCCCATTCCTCCCCCATAAAGAGCATCGGCGTGTACGGCGAGGTCAGCAGCAGCGCGGCACCGATGGCCGACATGCCGGCCGAGGTCAACTGGCACAGCCGGTCCCCGCTGGCACGGTTTCCCACTTGGTCGTGAGTCTGCAGGGAGGCGACGAAGCGCCAGCCGGGCGTGACGTGGGGGTCCACGGGCCTTCCGTGGACCTGCCCACGGAAGGTGGACATGGTGCCATCGTGCAAGAACGGGCTGCGCTCCAGCGTTTTGACCAACGCGCCGGGGTCGGCGAAGTCGGCGTAGTAGCCCTGGGTTTCACCGGTCAGCGCCACGTGCAGCGAGTGGTGCACGTCGTCGGCCCACTGCCCGTGTAGGCCCAGACCACCGCCGCCACCGCTGACTCGCGGGGCCACCGTGCCCGGGTCGTTGCGGTCGGATTCGGCGATCAGGACGCGCGGGATGCCACTGTCCGCAGAGATCTGGTCGGCCAAGACGGCCATCTCTTCGAGAATGTGCAACGCGCGGTGATCGTGCAGTTCGTGCACAGCGTCCAGGCGCAGCCCGTCGAAGTGAAAGTCCCGCAGCCACATACCCACGTTGTCGAGCACGAAGGCGCGGACCTCGTCGCTGCTCGCGTCGGAGAGATTCACCGCCTCACCCCAGGGCGTGTGGTTCTTGTCGGTGAAGTAGGGGGCGAACTGGGACAGGTAGTTGCCGCTGGGACCGAGGTGGTTGTAGACCACGTCGAGGTACACCGCTAGGCCGTGCTGATGCGCGGCATCGACGAAGCGTTGCAGTGCTGGGGCCCCGCCGTAGGCCTCGTGCACGGCGAACGGGCTCACCCCGTCATACCCCCATCCGGCATCGCCAGGGAAGGCGACCACCGGCATGAGCTCCACGGTGCTGACCCCCAAGTCGGCGAGGTCACTCAGGCGCTCGATGGCAGAGTCCAGAGTGCCCGCGGGCGTAAAAGTGCCGATATGCACCTCATAGATCGAGCTGCCCTCCAGCGCCACCCCCTGCCACTCCCTGTCCTGCCAGGCGTGGGACCCCAGGTCGACGATCGCCGAGGCCGCGTGCACTCCATCGGGCTGGCTCAACGAGCGCGGGTCGGGTCGAGGGTCGCCACCGTCGATCACAAAGGCGTACCGGCCATCTCCCACATCATCCGCGTCGACGCCTCTGCGCCACCAGCCGTCGTCACCACGGTCCATCGCCTCGACTCGCGCGTCGTCCACGCCGATGTGGACGTCAACACGATCCACCTCCGGCGCCCACACCGCATACTCGTGCTGATTGCTTGCGTGATCGCTCACGTCAGCGCTCATTCGGGTGACCGGGACACCAGCAGCGCGACCGGTGCATCGACGAAGGCCTCGGTCATCGCGAGCCCCGCTTCGCCGACGTCGAGCACTCGACTGGTGAGCTCGTCGACCCAACGCCCGGCACCGATCTCGATCCGCTCACCCGCCATGGTCGTGGCCGAGACGCCATGCGGGGCGCGCAACGCCAACGCCGCCACCCGCTCGCCGCGCACGTGGCCGACGAAGTGCGGGCCGGCGTGCAACGTGCGGTAGCTACCCTGAGCACCGAATGCTTCGGGAAACTCGCGACGGACCCGCAGAGCACGCGTGGTCACCAGGAGTTTCATCTCCGAGAGGTCCATCGGGTCGACTCCTGAGTCAATGCGATCCAACGCGGCTTGACGTCGGCGGTAATCGACCGGCCGCCGGTTGTCCGGGTCGACCAGGCTGAGGTCGAGCACCTCGGTGCCTTGGTACGTGTCGGGCACACCAGGCAGCGTCAGTTGAAGCAACTTTTGGGCCAACACCACGGCGACGATCTGGTTCTCAGATCGCGCCAGTGCCCGATCGATGGCTTCGCGCACCGGGCCGCCGGTGCGCATTGCCTCGGCACACGCGAGCACCCGCCCCTCGTACTCGGGCTGTTGGTCAACCCACGAGGTATGCAGTTTGGCTTCGCGCATCGACTTGGTGACGAACTCCGCCAGCCGGGCCTTGCTCAGCGGGGTCGCTCCCAGAATGGTCTGCCAGATCATGTGCCCGATCGAGCCATCGATGCCGTGATCCTCGCGGGCCTCGTAGGTCGCAGCGCCGCATGCCTGCCACGCTTCTTCGTCACCGGCCACGGCGAGCAGGCGGGCGCGCACGTCTTCGGAGCGCTTCGTGTCGTGCGTGGACAAGGTGCTCATTCCTTGCGGCCACGTTGCCTGCTGGTGTGCGGCCCAGTCGTTCAGGATGCGGGCATGCGGGCTGGCACCGTGGGCCGGGTTGACCCCGACCTCGTTCAGCGCGTCCAAGCGGTGCCAGCGATAGAAGGCGGTGTCTTCGATGCTCTTGGCCATCACGGGGCCGGTGGTCTGCTGGAAACGCACACACAGATCGCGTGCCGCTTCTAAGTTGTGACCGCCAGCGTCAGGATTGAGCAGCACTTCACCCAGAGCGCGGATCAACTCGTCGTGCTCCGGTGCCGCAGCGCAGGCCCGGTTGACCGCCTCGGCCAGCCTCGCGGTCGAGTCGCTGGTGGGGTCCTCGCCGGGGGTGACGTAGGCCCGGTAGGCGCGCAACTTGACCAAAATTTCGCTCAGTGCGGCTTTCAAATCCTCGGCTGAGCGTTGTGGCATGACTTGGGCGGCGCGACGTACTAGCCGATTGACCTCAGGCCCCAGCAGGTCTTCGACGGTGTTGCGCTTGGTCGATTCGACGACGTCGCCTAGGTCTGGGGTGCCGCCGATGCGGGCCCACGAGCGCGAGACCGTGTGGGCACTATCTGGGTCGGTGAGCGCGATCGATAAGGCGGCCAGCCCGTCATACCCGGTGGTGCCGGCGCACTCCCAGTTTGCAGGCAGGCGCTCGTCGCCTTCGAGGATCTTCTCGGCCCAGATGGGCGTGCCGGGGCGCAGCTGCGACGTCAGGGTATGCAGGTAGCCGGCCGGGTCGTGTAGGCCGTCCGGGTGGTCGATCCGGAACCCGTCGATCACGCCGTCGTGGTGCAGGTCGAGCAGAACTTTATGAGTAGCCTCGAAGACGTCGTCCTCCTCGACGCGGACCCCGATCAGGGTGTCGACCTCGAAGAAGCGTCGGTAGTTGAGGACCTCATCGCCCTCTTTCCACGACGCGAGGAGGTAGTGCTGTGCAACGAGCACCTTCTCGACATCGGTCTCACCGTCCGTCGCTCCGGCGGCGCTGCCCGCAGCCACCGGGAACACATGGTCGTGGTAGCGGATGACCTGCTGACCTGCGGCGACACCCTCATCGCGTCGCCCGGTGTCGAGCGTCAGCTCGCCTGCCTCGAGCACATCGGCCAGCGGCTGCCCCAGCACCGGAAGTCCGAATTTGCCGTCCAGGGCCGCCCAGTCGACGTCAAACCAATGCGCCAGAGCGCTGTGTTGCCCCTCGCGCAGCACGGACCAGGCCTGGGTGTTGCGCCACTGCGGAGCATCGAGGGCCATGTGGTTGGGCACCACATCCACCACCAGACCTAGGCCCGCTTCGTGGGCCGACGTTGCCAGCGCACGCAAGCCTGACTCCCCGCCCAACTCGGCGTTGATGCGCCCGTGGTCGACCACGTCGTAGCAGTGCATCGAGCCCGGCATCGCTGCCAAGACCGGTGAGAGGTACAGGTGTGAGACGCCTAGGTCGGCCAGATAATTGACGATGCCTGCGGCATCGGCGAAGGTGAAGCCGGAGTGCAACTGAAGGCGATACGTCGCAGTCACGGGGCGCTGGAGGGCTGGAGCGGCAGTCATTGCCGATCAGTGTCTCAATAATGGTCGGCAACCGATAGCCGAGGGTGACTCCGGCCATTCGGCTTAGAGAAGTATCTTCGGTCAACGATGCGAACCGATCGCGACTTCCGAAGTATCCTCGCTCCATGCCCCTCCAGACTGATCGTGCCGTCTCATTGCGCGCCCTCGCTGCCCAGCGACTGCTAATCCTGGACGGCGCATGGGGCTCGATGATGCAGCAGATTGAGTTGGTTGAGGCCGATTTTCGGGCTCCTGGCACCGAAGAAGGCCGCAACTACTCGGGGAACTTCGATTTGCTTCAGTTGTCGCGCCCCGATGTGGTGGCCGACGTGCACCGCGCCTACTTCGCCGCGGGGGCCGACATCAGCAGCACCAACACCTTCTCTTCGACCTCGATTGCGCAGGCCGACTACGGCACGGGACATTTGGTGCCCGCGATCAATGAGGCTGCGGCTCGAATCGGGAGAGAGGTGGCGGATGAGTTCGAGAGAGCCGACGGTCGTCCACGCTTCATTGCTGGCGCGATAGGCCCGACCAACCGCACCGCGTCTTTGTCGCCAGACGTCGAACGTCCCGAATACCGCGCCATCACCTACGCCCAACTGCGCGCAGCGTATGCCGAGCAGACCCGGGGGCTCTTGGCGGGCGGGGCCGACATCTTGATGGTGGAGACGGTCTTCGACACGTTGAACGCCAAAGCCGCCCTTCATGCCATCAACGACGTATTGCAGGAGTTGGACCGCACCGTCCCGGTGATGCTGTCGGGCACCATCACCGATGCCTCCGGTCGCACCCTGTCGGGCCAGACCCCCGAGGCCTTTGCGGTCTCCACCGAGCACGTCGACCTCTTCAGCATCGGCCTCAACTGCGCGCTCGGCCCGGCAGCCATGAGGCCGCACCTGCGCGAGTTGGGTTTGGCGTCACGGGCCCTTATCTCGGCGCACCCCAACGCGGGGCTTCCCAATGCGTTCGGCGGCTACGACGAGAGCCCCGAAGAAGTGGCCGACACCCTGCGCGAGTTTGCCCAAGACGGGCTGCTCAACATCGTCGGCGGCTGTTGTGGCACCACCCCTGAGCACATTCGCGCCATCGCCGAGGCGGTGCACGGCATACCCCCGCGTCGTGTTCCTGCTCTCGATTCTGCGTCGGGCGGGGACGATTCAGCGCCTCGGTATCTGCGGACCAGCGGGTTGGAAGCCTTCACGCTGACCCCGGAGACCAACTTCGTCAATGTCGGCGAGCGCACCAACGTCACGGGGTCACCAAAGTTCGCCAAGGCCATCGGGGCCGGTGACTGGGACGGCTGCGTGCAGATCGCCCGTCAGCAGGTCGAGTCCGGTGCGCAAATGGTCGACGTCAACGTGGACGAGGGCATGATCGACGGACCGGAGACGATGACGCACTTCCTCAATCTGCTCAGCTCCGAGCCCGACATCGCCCGCGTGCCGTTCATGGTCGATTCCTCCCGCTGGGAAGTCCTCGAGGCCGGGCTGCAGTGCCTGCAGGGCAAGGGCGTCGTCAACTCCCTGTCGCTCAAAGACGGGGAGGCTACGTTCGTCGAGCGCGCCGCGATCGTGCGCCGCTATGGGGCCGCGGTGGTCGTCATGGCGTTTGACGAACAGGGCCAAGCCGACACGTTGGCGCGCCGGGTCCAGGTGTGTCAGCGGGCCTACGACCTGCTGACGCAGACCGTAGGGATGGACCCGCGCGACATCATCTTCGACCCGAACGTGCTGACCGTTGCGACCGGCATGAGCGAGCACGACCGCTATGCGCTCGACTTCATCCAGGCCACGCAGTGGATCAAGGACAACCTGCCGCATGCCCGAGTCAGCGGCGGCATCAGCAACGTGTCGTTCTCCTTCCGAGGCAACAACGTGGTGCGCGAGGCCATGCACGCCGTGTTCCTCTACCACTCGATCCGCGCCGGGCTGGACATGGGCATCGTCAACGCCGGGATGCTCGGGGTCTACGAGGACATCGATCCGCCGTTGCGTGAGGCGGTCGAGGACGTCATCTTGGCTCGCAATCCCGACGCCACCGACACGCTGATCGAGTTGGCTCAGCAATACAGCGGCACTGCGTCAGCGGGTGGCAGTGGCGCGAAGGCTCGCGAGGCGGCTCAGGTATGGCGTGAGCAACCGGTCGCTGAGCGGCTGCGGCATTCGCTGGTGCACGGCATTAGCGACTATGCCGTTGAAGACGCCGAAGAGGCCTATCAGGATCTGGGGTCGGCGCTATCGGTGATCGAGGGCCCGCTCATGGACGGGATGGACGTCGTCGGTGACCTCTTCGGCAGCGGCAAGATGTTCCTGCCCCAGGTGGTCAAGTCGGCCCGGGTGATGAAGAAGGCGGTCGCCCACCTGACGCCGTACATGGAAGAGCTCGCTGCCGCCGCGGGCACCTCGAGTCGCAGCAAGGGCAAGATCGTGATGGCGACGGTCAAGGGCGACGTGCACGACATCGGCAAGAACATCGTCGGGGTCGTGCTGGCCTGCAACGGGTATGAGGTCACCGACCTCGGCGTCATGGTGCCGGCCGAAAAGATCTTGGCCTGCGCAGAGGAGATCGGCGCCGACGTGATCGGTGCCTCCGGGCTGATCACGCCGAGCCTCGACGAGATGGTCAACCTGGCCGCCGAGATGGCCCGACGCGGCATGACGACCCCCCTGTTGATCGGCGGAGCCACGACGAGCACCGCACACACGGCGGTCAAGATCGACCCGGCATACGACGGGACGGTGGTCCACGTGATTGACGCGAGCCGCGCCGTCGGGGTGATGGCTGAGGCGCTGAGCCGCGAGGAGGCGCTGTCGAAGAAGGTCAGCGCGCAGTATGCCGAATTGCGCCAACGCCACGCTGAACGGTCGGTAACGCTGGTGCCCCTGGCCAAGGCGCGCAAGGAGGCCATCGAGGTGTCGGCATACGTGCCGCCCGCCCCGAAGCAGCTGGGTCGCCACCCATTGAGGCCAACGTTGCGTGAGCTCAGCGAGGTCATCGACTGGACTCCGTTCTTCATCGCGTGGGAGCTCCGCGGCAGCTATCCGCAGATCCTGCAGGACCCGCGTCAGGGCGAGCAGGCCCGCGAAGTCCTGGCCGACGGCAAGGAGATCTTGGACCAGCTGTTCGACGACCCCCGGGTCACCGCCGCCGGTCTCGTTGAGCTCTGGCCCGCCCACCGCGACGGCGACGACATCGTCATCCACACCGAGCCAACGACCGATGTGCGCGCCAATACACCCCGCGAGACCGCAGGGGGCGCGCACAACGGTCATGTGGTGCTGCATACCTTGCGGCAGCAACGGGAGAGGCGCTCCGGTGGCTACCAAGCCCTCGCGGACTTCGTGGCCACCGAGGGCGATCACCTCGGCGGCTTTGCGGTCGGCATCCACGGCGCCGAGGAGGTCGCGGCGGAGTATCGCGATGCTGGCGACGACTACAACGCGATCATGGTGCAGGTGCTCGCCGACCGGTTAGCCGAGGCCTTTGCCGAATGGGCGCACCGAGAGGTCCGCACCACGCTATGGGGGTATGCCGCAGGTGAGGACCTCAGCGTTGAAGACGTCATCAAGGAGCGCTACCCCGGGATTCGCCCCGCTCCCGGATATCCGGCTCAACCGGATCACACCGAGAAGCAAACGCTTTTCGATCTATTGGACGCCGGCGCTATCGATATGCACCTCACCGAATCGTTTGCAATGACGCCCAATTCGGCAGTCTCCGGCCTCTATTTCGCGCATCCCGATGTCCGCTACTTTTCCGTGGGCAAAATTGATCGGGACCAGGTGCAGGAGTACGCAGACCGCAAAGGGTGGACGATGGCGCATGCGGAGAAATGGTTAAGCCCAAACCTGGGCTACCAACCGTGAGCGCGCAAGCATTCGATCTTTCCGCACCGTCGACAACGCGGATCTCGGTCGAGCTCATTCCTCGCAGCGTTGACCACCTTCGTCGTGATGTCGAAACGGTCGCGAAGCATCTCGGCGACGTCGACACCATCAACGTGCCGGATCAAGCCAAGTTCGACCTCAGCAGTTGGGACGCCTGCGCTCTGGCCAAAGAGACCGCCGCGGGATACAACACCATCCCGCACATAAGGGCCCAGGACCTCGAGCCCGATCGGGCGCTGCCGATGCTGCGCGCGATTGAACGTGCCGACATCAAGGAGCTGCTGATCGTCAGCGGAGACCCGCCGCAGGACCAGGCGGACGAAATCCTCGGGGTCAGTGCCCTTGATGCCATCGCGCGGATTCACCGCGAATTGCCGCACGTGGCCGTGTACGCGGGACTAGATCCCTACCGTCAAGCGCCGCAACGGGAGGTGGCGTATGCCGAGCAGAAGTTGGAAGCCGGGGCGGCGGGCTTCTTTACCCAGCCCTTCTTCGATGTGTCACTGATGGCGGCATGGGCGTCCCTCCTGCCCCGCGGCGTGCCGATCTGGTGGGGCACGACGAACGTCACCAGCGAGGCCTCACGTCGCTACTGGCAACGGGTCAACCATGCGGTCTTCCCGCACGACTTTGAGGTGACGCTGGACTGGCAGCGTTCGTATGCTCAGCGGGCCCTGTCCTTCGCGCGGGAACACCACCAAAACGTCTACATGATGCCGATTAGCGTCGACGTGCACGACTATCTCGGCGGCCTCGTTTAGATGTTCGCGCCCTCGAAAGACGACGTCGTGGTTTCACCCTCGAGGTAAGCGACGCACTGGACGCTTCTGTCCCCCTTCTCCCACCCTTCCTCGATAGGAGAAAGCCAATTCAGCGCCAGCGTCGACTCATCGAAAGCCATCCCGACGAACGTCTCGAACCCTTCGCGGCAATTCTCGTCGACCGCGTCTACCACTTCCTCGTTGCTCGGAAAATCGCCGTCGGGGAGATCAAAAATGTGCACGACCTGTCCATCATGAGCCTCACCGCAGTCCACGGTGGGCACGCCATCCACCTCTCCCCCCTCGGCTATGTCCCCGATCTGAACGCAGTCGCCGACCTCGGCGGGCTGAGCGCCCGCTAGAGCAGAGCAACCGCTCAACATCATCGCCAATCCTGCGACGGTCAACAGGGCGACGAAAGGCTTAGCCATAGTGAAGGTCCTTTGCATTCATGAAAAGAGTCAGGTCTCCTAGATTAAGACCCAAGACGGCGCATGGCCGAGCATAAAAGCATCGGCTCACCGATCTGATCGGAGGCGTCCAGGTCGCACCACGCCTCGATGACCCAGTCGTGGTCTTCCTCGGGGTCGGCCAAGGTTTGCTGGATCTTCCACAACCGCACCCCGCCTGAGGTCTCGCCATCCTCCGGCACACCCGGGGGTGGCCCGTTCTGGGCCTTGATGCTGAGTAAATGAGTGACACGTGCTTCGAATCCGGTGCCGATCTGGTCGTGATCGTTGTAATACCCCGCGAGCGCGTCGTCCCAATCTTGGGCGCTCAGCAGCGTTTCGCGCGGCGGCTCAACCATTGCCGCGACCGCGGCGTCGAGCTCGGCCAGGGTGCGCCATTCGTCCCGCGCCGCGAGTTGGATCCGGCGGAACATCGCATTGCGCACCATGACTCGGAAGGCGCGTTCGTTGCCGGTGATGGGTCGGGCCACTTCGATCGGCGCACCGGCGGCAGCACGCGCCGCCGCGGCCGCCACCGCCGCGGGGTCGGTCAGCGCCTCCCACTCCTCCAGCAGCGAGGAGTCCGTCTGTCGGATGGTCTCGCCGAGCCACTCGATCAAGTCGTCCAGTTGTTCGTTGCGCGCCCCCTCGGGCACCGTCTGGCGCAGCGTCCGGTAGGCGTCGGTGAGGTATCGCAGCAAGACACCCTCGGATCGAGTCAGTTGGTAGAACGCGATGAACTCGCCAAAGGTCATGGCCCGCTCGTACATGTCGCGCACGATCGACTTGGGGCTCAGCGCGTCTTCGGTCACCCACGGGTGGGTTTGGCGGTAGATACCCAACGTCGCTTCGAGGAGCTCCACAAGCGGTTGAGGCCAGGTGATGTCGTCGAGCAGCAGCATCCGCTGGTCGTATTCGATCCCATCGGCCTTCATCTGCCCGACCGCCTCTCCCTTGGCCTTAGAGCGCTGCGCAAACAGCACCTGCCGCGGGTCATCGAGCACCGATTCGATGACCGACACCACAGCCAGGTGGTATGCCGGATCGTCAGCGTCGAGCAGATCAAGACTGGCCAGTGCAAACGGTGCCAGCGGCTGGTTGAGCGCGAAGTTGTCTTGCACCTCGGCGCTCATCGCCACGCTGCGGCCATCGTCGCCCGGCGGGTCGAGGCGGTAGAGCACCTCCGAATCCAGCAACGAACGAGACAGGTTGATCGCTTGGCGAGCCGACCGAGCCTGCGCCGAGCGAGTGTCGTGGTTGTCCCGCACGAGCCTGCGCAGGTGCACGAACGGATCGCCGGGCCGGGCAACCACGTTGAGGATCAGAGAGTGGCTGATCTTCATCCGTGAACTCAGCGACTCGGGATGACCGTTGACGAGCTTGTCGTACGTCTCTTCCGTCCAGTTGACGAAGCCCTCCGGGGGCTTCTTCTTCTGGATCTTCCGCAGTTTCTTGGGGTCGTAGTTCGCCTTGGCGACCATGCGCGCGTTCTCGATGGTGTGCTCGGGCGCTTGCACCACGACATACCCCTGGGTGTCGAAGCCTGCACGCCCGGCCCGCCCCGCGATCTGCTGGAACTCTCGCACCTTGAGGACCCGCTGACGCGAGCCGTCGAACTTCGTCAGCGCCGTAAAGAGCACCGTCCGGATCGGCACGTTGATGCCGACGCCGAGAGTGTCGGTGCCGCAGATGACTTTGAGCAGGCCGTCTTGCGCGAGCTGTTCGACGAGGCGCCGATAGCGCGGCAGCATGCCCGCGTGGTGCACTCCAATGCCGTTGCGGACCAGGGTCGCCAGGGTCTTGCCAAAGCCGGAGGTAAAGCGGAAGGCCCCGATGCGCTCGGCGATGGTGTCTTTGCCTTCTCGAGTCACCATCTTCAGTGACATCAACGCTTGAGCCTGCTCGAGCGCGTCCTTCTGGGTGAAGTGCACGATGTAGATCGGCGCTTGCTGGCTCAACAACAGGTCGCCGATGGTCTCTGGCAGCGGGGTCATCGCCCAACTGAACGACAGCGGCACGGGGCGCTCGGCGTCGTCGACCACTGCGGTGGGCCGACCAGTGCGCGCGGTCATGTCGTCCACGAAGCCGCTGACGTCGCCCAACGTCGCCGACATCAGCAGGAACTGGGCCTGCGGCAACTCCAGCATCGGGACCTGCCAGGCCCAGCCGCGGTCAGGCTCGGAGTAGAAGTGGAACTCGTCCATGATGACGAGGCCAACGTCCGCCTTACTGCCTTCGCGCAGCGCGATGTTGGCCAGGATCTCGGCGGTGCAGCAGATGATCGGCGCGTCGGCGTTGACCGAGGCATCACCGGTGACCATCCCGACGTTGTCCGCCCCGAAGATCGTGCACAGCGAGAAGAACTTCTCACTCACCAACGCCTTGATCGGGGCGGTGTAGAAACTGACCCGGTCGTCGGCGAGGGCCAAGAAGTGAGCAGCCGTGGCCACCAACGACTTCCCCGACCCGGTCGGCGTCGACAGAATGACGTTGGCACCGCCCAGCAGCTCGATGATCGCCTCGTCCTGGTGCGGATACAGGCTGGTGCCTTGCTCGCCCGCCCAGCCGGCGAAGATGGCGTAGAGAGCGTCGGCGTCGGGCGGTCCGTTCGGGATCAGTGCTTCAAGAGTGGGCATCACGCACCAGTGTCCCGCACTCTCGTGCTCAGCGAAGGTATGGCTTCATCGAAGTCAGCACCTTGTCCGCAATCGTGGTCGTGCCGCCGATGACGTAGGCACCGGTCAACGGCCAAGTCTTCATTGCGTCCCGCGTCGGATCGGGCAGGGAATCAGAGCGGGTGAGCAATAGCGGTGCCGCGTGGTGAGCACCCAGCGCCGCGCCGACGATGGCATCAGGGAAGCCTTGACCCGAGGCGACGACGACCTTGCGAGTGCCGACCGGGAACTGCTTGGCCACGATTTCAGCGGTGTCGTAACGGTTCTGACCGGCAAGCCGGGTGAAGCCACGGTCGTCGCTGTAGGCCCCGGCGGCCTTGGCGGTGGCCGACGAGACCGAGCGCGTGCCGCCGATCACGACGACCTCGGCGGGATTCAAGCGGGCCAATTGCGCTCGGGTTTGGGCAGGCAGTTCCCCGGCCTTGGTCAACAGCACTGGCTCACCGCGGTGCGCAGCCAAAGCTGCCCCGGTGAGCGCGTCGGGGTAATCCTCGCCGCTGGCGAGGTAGACCCTGCGCACGCCCGGAGAATAGTAGGAAGCCATGTTCGCAGCCGTGTCGTATCGGTCGGTGCCGTCGACACGATCCACGCGTGACGTCGTGGCGTAGGAACGCAAGGACTTCAGGACCGCGTCCGTCACGGCCTTGTCGCCGCCGACCACCACGATGCGCGCCGGTTTGAGCTTGCTCAGGGCCGCAGCCGTCTCTTTCGGCACCGTATCTGTGTCGACCAGCAGAACCGGGGCGTCGTAGACACCCGATCGCGAGGCGGCACTCAAGGCATCGGGGAAGACTGCGCCGGACGCGACGTAGGCGACACCCACGCCGCTGGGCCACTGGCCGGCGACCGTGGCGCTGGTGCCCCATCGGTTTGCTCCGCCTAGGCGAAGTGCTTCGGCCGATGGCGGCGGATCGGTCGGGGTGGATTCCTGGGTGGTGAAGGTGAAGTAGTCCGACGACATGCCGCCTCGCCACGCGGGCCACGAGCGCGAAAGCCGCAGTCCGGTGCCCGTGGTGTTGGCGTAGGCGTATTTGCCGGTCGACGTATAGCCCTCCACCCGTGCTGTGAGCACTGCTCCACCCCATTCGCCGTCCCCGTCGCGATCCAGGATTTGCACCCGCTCGACGCGGTCGATGCCATAGCGCTTCTCTAACGAACTGATGGGTAACTGAGCACTCCAGCGGTTCCTCGAGTTGCCTGCGACCTTGTCGTAGGGGTCGCGGCGAGCTTTGAGGTATCCGTGAGCGCTCGCCCCCTGCGCGGTCCACCCGCCGTTGGAGGATGAATACATCGTCGTGGCCAGAGCCCGACCGCTGGAGAAGCCGTAGCTCAAAACCTGGCCATCGGTGGCGTCCACGGCCGCCCGATTACCCGAGTATTCCTTGGACGTGATGCTGCCCGAGGAGTTTCGGTTGCCCTGCCCCTGGTAGACCTGACAGTAGGTGGTGTCACAGGTGTCGTAGTACGACGTGCCCTGGGAGCCTCGCGCCGCGTACGTGCGCGCGGCGACGGCCTGGGTGCGCAAAGCCTGGGTGTGGAACATGGTCGGCATCTCGGAACTGACGACAGACCACAGATACCGTTGCATGTCTACCGTATTGACCGTTCGGACGGTCCCTGAGCTGGTGTAGGTCGCGGAGATCGTGCCGCGGTAGACTCGCAAGTCGCCCGAGGGCAGATACACGTCGACCGTGCCCTCGTCGGCGGAGCTGAAGGTAACCGGGCACGCCTTCGACATTCCACGGGGCCACGTTGCGGTCCATTGACCGTCCCGCTTGCCCTCAAGCACACAACTGCTGGACCCGCTGCCGGTGGAGCGCACGCGCCACTGATCACGTCCGGACGGCAAGGTGTATGCCGTTCCACCAGTCCCTGAGCTCACCTTCAGACCTGGCCGGTGGTCCACCTGCATCACGCCGTCATTGTCGACGGTGATGCCTACCCGGATCGTGGAATAGTCGCGAGTCTCTAGCCTGGTGCCCGGATAATAGAAATCCAGGATCTCGCGGTGGCTCAGCCCCGCGCGACCAGCGCCGTCGGCACCATACTGCGACATACCGATCCTGTGACCGAACCCGCCGCCGATAATCTCGTAGACCCCGTCGTCTGGTCGCGGGTAGACCTCGGCCCCCGGCTGAGGACGTGGAAGTGCCGTCACGCTCTCCTGCACCACGGCGGCCCCGACCTTATCGACGCTGGCCAATTCCGACTCGGTTAACTGTCCGTAGCGCTGATCGGCGATCACCTTCGGCCCACCGCCCTCTTCGTCGCCGCCTGGCGAATCCTGCCCGGCGGCGGCTGGGCCAGTGAGGCACACCGCAAAGGCGACGATGCTGGTGATCAGGTAACGGCGCAAGTGCATTTCGGTGCCTAACGTGTCCGGAAGAGCGGACACCAGACGGCACCCCACAGTCGGACATTCCCACGGCTCCAGCACTAAACGTCGCGAAATGACCGAATCAGCGCCAAGAAATGACCACCGGCACAGGACGCGCTGACTATTCTCTGACCTCGTCGCGACCTAGTTGGACGACCATCTTCCCGGTGTTCTCGCCCTGCAGGACCCCCAGGAAGGCGTCCACTGCATGGTCGATCCCTGTCCGGAACGTCTCGCGTGAGGTGAGTTGTCCGGAGTCCGCCCATCCCGCGGCCCGGTCGGCGTACTCCCCCGCCAGATCGCCGTGGTCACCCACCAAAAAGCCACGAATGGTTCCGCGGGTCTGGATCAGCCGGGCGAGATTGCGCGGGCCTGGAGCCGGCTCCGTGACGTTGTAGACCGAAATCGCTCCACAGATCGCGATCCGCCCACCTTGGCGTAGCGATGAGATGGCGGCCTCAAGGTGCTCTCCGCCGACGTTGTCGAAATAGACGTCGATCCCGTCAGGTGCCGCCTCTTGCAACTGCGGGCCGACCGGGCCGTCCTTGTAGTTGAAGGCGGCATCGAAGCCCAGCTCCCCGACGACGTGAGCGACCTTTTCGGCCGAACCGGCGCTGCCGATGACCCGGCTGGCCCCCAGTGCCTTGGCGATCTGACCGACGCCACTCCCGACTGCCCCTGCCGCGCCGGACACGAAGACCACGTCGCCGGGTTGGATGTCGGCGATCCGCGTCAGGCCCGCGTAGGCGGTGAGCCCGGTCATCCCGAGCACTCCAAGGTATGCCGACGCCGGGGCCAGCTCGGCGTCGACCACTCGCGCGGCACTGGCCTCGACGACGGCAACTTCGCGCCAACCCGCACCGTGCAGCACGTGGTCGCCAACTTTGATCGTGCTCGATCGCGACGCTTCGACGACCCCGACCGCCGCACCATCCATGACCTGCCCGAGTTCAAACGGGGCTGCGTAGGACTTCGCGTCGCTCATCCGGCCGCGCATGTACGGGTCCACCGACATCACGACGTTGCGCACGCACAGTTCCCCCTCACCTACCTCGGGAATGACGCTCTCGACCACCTCGAAGTCGGCCTCGGTCGGCCAACCGACAGGTCGGGACACCAAACGAACTTCACGGGGTGCGGCAACAGATGACGTAGTCGGTTGTGACATGGCTACCTTTCGGGCGACAGAGGGTAGGCCTTTGCGCCAACATCCGCGACCCCGCCCGTATGCCGTGTCTCGCGCAAAAGTTCAGGCCTAGGCGCTCAGGCGGTCCACGATGGCCGCGCCCAAGGCTGCCCCGGAGAGGTATGCCGACTCGACGCGGGGGCGCTGCGACCAGGCGTCACCGCATACACCGATGGTGTTGTCGTCTAGATAAAACGGCTGCTCACGTGCACCAGTCGGTTTGGCCACCGACCACCGGTGCAGGTGGCTCCAACGCGGCGCTTCGGAGATGCCGAGCAGTGTCATGAGGGCGGAGAGCATCGGGACCTGCGCCTCGTCGGGTGATTCCAGGTGGGCTGCCGCGAGCGTGGACGTGGAGTGAGCCACAAGGACGGCAGCATCGTCACCTCGGCGTTGACCGTCGTCGGCAATCCACGACAGCCACTCGTCGCCGTTAACGAAGGCACCGTCGAACGTTTCTGCCACGTCGTCACCACCGGCCAGGGACCCCCAGGTGCGAGCATCCCAGCCCGCGCTGAGCGCCAGCACCGGCTCGAAGGGATCGTCGAGCGCTGCCCACGTTGTTGAAGCGGGGTCCAGAAGCATTCGGGCCTGCGGGTCGGGCATAGCCAACGCGACCGCGCTGGCTTTTCGGTCGTCTACTTTCACGCGGGCCGGCTCGTCGGTGACCGCAACAGATTCCACCGTATGCCCCTCAAGGTCCAGGCCCTCCGCGAGATCCTCGACCAACGACCGCAAGCCGCGCGCCGCGCCCCAACGGTCGTTTCCGGTCTTGCGCTCCCCCCGGGTGCTGCCATCGAAGACGTCGAAGGTATCGGTCCAGCGGTGGGCCAGCCCCCGCTGTTCCCAGTCGTCGACGACCGCAGCGAAGGCGTCGTCGCTGACGGTGAAATACGAGGCTCCGGTGTCGACCGGCCGCCCGTCCAGCACCCGGCTTGCCATGCGTCCCCCCACACTTCGTCCCCGGTCCAACACCGTGACGGGCAAGCCCGCTGAGGCGATCACCCGGGCGCACGACATACCGGAGATTCCGCCGCCGACCACGATTACTGGATCCATCGCCCCATCGTCGCAGTGACCTATCGCCCGCTCTCCACCGACTCCGTCGCCATCGCGGTAGCAGAACTGCTACCGTGGTTTGTATGGCGACCATCCAGCAGAAAGAACTTCGCAATCACGTGGGTGAGGTGTTGCGACGCGTTGAAGGCGGCGAATCCTTGACCGTGACGGTCGCTGGCCGTCCAGTCGCCGAACTTATCCCTACCCAAAAGGAACGTTGGCTCAGCGGAGCGGCCCTGGAGAAAGTGTGGGATCGGGAAGCGCCTCGCGGGTGGGATGACGATCTCGCGGGATTTCCTGGTGATCTCGTCGATCCATTCTCTGAGTGAAGGCGCTCCTAGATACGTCGGTTCTCATCGGGGGCGACGCGCCAAGGGATCTGCAGGCAGCGATCAGCGTGGTCTCCATCACGGAACTACATTTTGGCGTGCTGGCGACGAGCGACCCTGAGGAACGAGCGCGTAGGGTCGCCCGGCTCGCGGCCATTGAGGCGGCATTCAACCCTCTGCCGGTCACCGTCGAGGTGGCCCGAGTTTGCGGCCAGTTGGCGGCGGCCGTGGCCCGACATGGAAGCCAACCCCGTCGTCGCCAGATGGATCTCGCGATCGCAGCAACGGCCTTAGTCGAGGGCGTCCCGCTGATCACTCACAACGATGCCGATTTTCGTATGATTCGCGACCTTGTCGATGTTCGCCACCCCAGTCCTACAGCCGGGTGACGACACACCCATGACCGACGGCAGGAGCGCGTCACACTACTTCGATCACGCACGGGGCGCGCGGCATCCGGCTGAGTCGCGCATCCGCAATGACGAGCGGAAGATCGAGCAACGCCGCGAGGGAAACGTACAAGACGTCGTAGAAATTAACGCTGGCGCCACCGCCAAGCCAATTCCCCAAGGGCTCCAGCGTGTGGGTATCGACGATTAACAATTGCGTTCGATGCCCGAAGAAACACAGCCACCATGTCGCCCTCGCCCATCTCCAACGGTGTGCCGTCATCGGTGATCGACCCCGTTTTGGTGGTTTCGACCAGGTCCGTGAGATCAACCCCGTCGATGACGGACTCGAAACTGGCGCGGACCTCTCGAATGTTCCACCGCCCCTCTATGCGCTCCCGAGGCTTCAAGACGGGGCGGACGGCAAAGGTGTTCATCACCCCAATCCTCCTCCCTTCGTGAGACGCGTCAGCGTGTGACCGAATTGGGGCCCCAGCGTGAATGTAGTTACACGCTCAGACCAGCGCGCCGGGATAGTATCGAGCGTCCCCATCTCAGGGGTGAGCGCAGCAGGAGTGGTGTATGGAGCTACGCACGATCCGCTATTTCGTTTCGGTCGCTGACGCTGGCTCCGTGACGGCGGCCGCCAAGCAGGTCCACATCACTCAACCGTCCCTATCGCGGCAACTTCATCAACTCGAGCGCGAACTGGGGCTGACCCTCTTCAGCCGGACCGAGGGCAAACTCACTCTCACTGCCGCCGGACGAGCGTTTCTGCCGCGGGCCCGTGACTTGCTGCATACCGCGCAAAAGGCCAAAGCAGCAGCGGGCGACATCGGCTCGGGGCGCCTGCAGCACATCACGGTGGTGGCTCACGCAGTCACGCTTACCGACGTGATGGCCCCCTTCATTGCCACATTCGGGCCCGACGATCCGTTGCCGTCGGTCTCGGAGTTGCGCCTTCACGACGGGTACGACGCGCTGGATCGAGGGGCCGATCTGGTGCTCGGGGCCCTACCCCCCTCGGCGGAATTTGCGCACCTCTGGGTGGCTCAATTTCCGATCTGGGCCTACGTGCCGCCAACGCATCCGCTGGCTAACCATGAGTCGGTGGACCTGCAAGAGTTGGTCCTCCACGACCTTCTCTTGATGGACCAGGAATCCCACAGCCGGTGGACCTTGGACGCCGCGATGGCGGGGACGGGGATGAGTTACGCCACCACCCACGAGTTCAGCTCGTCGCACATCGCCCAAGCCGTGGCCGCTGCCGGTCGAGGGGTCGCCGTGGTCTCCGACGACCCACGGTTTGGCCTTAAGAACGTGCCCATCGTCGGACCGATGGGCACGCTGCGCGTCAACCTGTATGCGGTGTGGCACCCCAAGCACCACGCTGCCGCCCACCTTGCTGCGCTGGCGCAGCGGCTCGGTACCTACGCCGTGGACCGGTACGGTCCCGACGTGGGCCCAGCCGCGCCGCTAATGGGCCAACCTCTGTAAGCCGCAGCCGCAGCCGCAGCCGCAGCCGCACAGCCACGGGCTCGGTTAGGCAGAGGCGAGAGCTTCGGTCAGGACAGTCAGGCCCTCACGAAGGAGCTCGTTGGAGATCGTCAGCGGCGGAAGCAGTCGCACGATGTTGCCGTAGGTGCCACACGTCAGCACGATGACCCCTTGGGCGTGGCACGCCTTGGCAATGGCGCCGGTCAGGGCCGCGTCGGGCTCACCGGTCGTCGGGTCCACGAACTCCAGGGCGAGCATGGCACCGCGGCCCCGGATCTCACCGAGGCGCGGATCAGCAGCAGAGACCGGAGCAATGTGGTCGCGCACCACTGCTTCAATTTCGCGAGCGCGCGCCACCAACCCGCCGAACTCAAACGCGTCCAGGGCAGCAATGGCCGCCGCGCACGCGACGGGATTGCCGCCATAGGTTCCACCCAAACCGCCAGCGTGCGGGGCATCCATGATCTCGGCTCGACCGGTCACGGCCGACAACGGCATACCGCCGGCAATGCCCTTGGCCATCACGATCAGGTCGGGCACGATGCCCTCGTGGTTGGAAGCAAACATCTCACCGGTGCGCGCAAATCCGGTCTGCACCTCGTCGGCGATGAAGACGACGTCGTTCTCGTTGCACCAGGCCACGATCGCGGGCATGAAGCCCTCGTCGGGCACGATGAAGCCGCCCTCGCCCTGGATGGGCTCGATGATGACCGCGGCGAGGTTGGCCGCACCGACCTGCTTCTCGATCACTGAGATGGCCCGCTTAGCGGCATCGGGACCGCTTAAACCTCCGTCGCGGAAAGGGTAAGACATCGGCGCGCGGTAGACCTCGCTCGCAAACGGCCCGAAACCGCTCTTGTAGGGCATCGACTTCGCGGTCAACGCCATCGTCAGGTTGGTCCGCCCGTGGTAGGCGTGATCGAAGGCCACGACGGCTTGCTTGCGGGTGTAGGAACGGGCGATCTTGATGGCGTTCTCGACCGCTTCGGCACCGGAGTTGAACAGCACCGAGCGCTTGTCGTGGTCGCCGGGCGTGAGCCGGTTGAGCCGCTCCGCGACCTCGAGATAGCCCTCGTATGCGGTGATCATGAAGCAGGTGTGGATGAACTGCTCGGCCTGGTTGGTCACGGCCGTCACGACGCCCGTGTCGGCGTTGCCCACCCCGGTGACCGCGATTCCCGAGCCGAGGTCGATCAGTGAGTTGCCGTCCACATCGACGAGCACGCCGCCCCCGGCGGAAGCCGCGAAGACCGGCATCATGACGCCGACGCCGCTGGCGACGGCCGCATGCTTGCGGGCCATCAACTCCACGGACTTCGGGCCGGGCAGGTCGGTCACTAACCGGCGCTCTTGGGGCAGGCCGGGGCCGCCGATGCGAAGGGGTGCCTCAATGGTCATGTGCGTGTCCTCTGATCGTTCCTTCGGGAATCGGTACTTCCCGATCACTGAGCAACGGTAGCGCGGGATTCCACGCGGTGCCGTCGCGTTCGTCCTGACGTCGACGCGCAATGGCCGATAGACATTCCAGCACGACCCGATTGGCCAAGGCTGCGGTGATGTCCGCGTGGTCGTACGGTGGGGCGACTTCGACAACGTCGATGCCCACGACGGGTAGTTCGAGACAGATCCGTCGGACCGAGTCCAACAGTTCTCGAGCGGAGAGGCCGCCGGGCTCGGGGGTGCCGGTGCCAGGGGCGCTGCCGGGATCGACCACATCGATATCGACCGAGAGATACACGCCATCGCACTCATCGGTGGCGATGGTGAAAGCCTCGCTCAGGCATTCCCGCAGCCCGCGGTGGCCGATCTCGGTCATCTCGTAGGACCGCATCTTTTGCTGCGCCATCCAGCTCAGCGTCTCCGGCTCGGGCCAGTAGCCGCGCAGCCCTATCTGCAGGAAGCGGTCACCACGCACCGCTCCCGACTCGATCAGGCGGCGCATCGGCTGCCCGTGACCCCAGAGCGAACCAAACTCGATATCACCGGTGTCGGCGTGCGCGTCGAAATGGATCATCGACACGTTGCCCATACCGAGCACGTTGGCGCAGCCCTTGGCGTCCGGATAGGCCACCGAGTGATCGCCGCCCAACGTCACCGGGATGACGCCTTGCGCGGTGACCTTCTCCACGGCGGCCTCGAGGTTGCCCAACGCTGTGATGATGTCCGCATTGAACATTTCGACGTCGCCCGCGTCGTAGACCACGAGGTCTTTAAGGCCGTCGGTGCGCAATGCCAGCGAGGGCCGAGACCCGTCGTGCGGCAGGTAGTCCGTGGACCGGATCGCGTTGGGGCCGAACCGGGCGCCGCTGCGATACGAGGCACCACCGTCGAAGGGGGCACCAAGGATGACCACGTCCGCATCGGGATACGTGCTGGGGTCGTCCCAGTCGCACTTGTCGACTCCGAGGAAGGAGATGTCGGGGCCGAACATCGGGCCGTAGCGACTCATCCGGGCATGTCCACATCGAACGCTTCGGTGGTGTCGTCCTCCGCGGCAACCATGGGCAGCGTCTCACCGCGGAAGTACGCAGGCTCGCGGCTGCGCTGGATCATCATGAAAATCAAACCGACCAGGATCAGGCCGAGCCCGAGAATCAGCACCAGACCTACACCGAAGATGTTGGCACCCGAGCCGTAGTCCGGTGAGTAGCTGTCCTTCAGGGTGATCACGAAAACGAAGAACAAGCCGAGTCCACCCAGTAACGGGAAGAGGAACTTGAAGATCATGTTGGATGCGCTGGTGAACAGTTGATTGCGGAAGAAGTAGATGCACGCAAAAGCAGTCAGGCCGTAGTAGAAACAGATCATGATGCCGAGTGAGTAGATCGTGTCGGTCAGCACGCTTTCGCTGACCAAGGTCAGAGTGCCGTAGAAAACGCCCGCCGCGGCGCCGGCGAACATGATCGCGAAACCGGGGGTCTTATGGACCGGATGCATTTCGCAAAACTTCCTCGGGAAGGCACCGTATGCCGCCATGCCCAGCATGGTGCGCGAGGTCGGGAAGAACGTGGTGATCAGCGACGCGGCCGACGAAGCGAGCACCGCCAAGAACAAGAAGATGTCGAAGTTGCCCAGCACCGGCTCCGCGAGCTGACCGAACACGTTGTCGGCGACGTCGGGATTGGCGAGGCCGAGTCCCTCTTCGCCCAGCCCGGCATACATCTGAAGGGCCACACCGACGATCAGGTAGGTCAGCAGGATCGACACGATCGTGAGTAGGGCGGCCTTGCCGGGGACGGTGGTCTTATCTTTGGACTCCTCATTGACGGTCAGGCTGACGTCCCAGCCCCAGAAGGCGAAGATCGAACCGGACAGACCAGCAATGAAGGCCGAGAGCGTCAGACCCGAGGGCGAGAACCAGTCCCAGCTGAACGCTTCACCGACTCCGGACTCACTGCGCGTGGCGATGGCCACGACCGAGAAGATCAACAGGATGACGAGCTGGAAGCCGACCAAGAAAAACTGGACGCGCTCGGTGGCGTCGATGCCCCGGTAGGCGACGTAGCTAGCGATCGCCAGAAAGGCGAAACAGGTGAGGACGTTAACGGCGGTGTTCTGCCATAGGTCGGAGATGTCCTGATTATTGAAGACCTCACCGAAGAACTGATAGAAGAACTGGACTCCGATGCCAGCCAAGTTCGACAGCACGATGATGGTGGCCACGATGGCGGCCCATCCACCAATCCAACCCACGTAGGGACCGAACGCCTTCGTCGTCCAGGTGAACGACGTGCCGCAGTCAGGGGATACCTTGTTGAACTCCCGGTAGGCATAGGCCGCGAAGATCATCGGCAAAGCACCAGCGATGATGACCACCGGCATCTTGGCTCCGGCCGCGGCGGCCAGGATGCCGATGGTGGCGGTAAGCGCGTAAGCCGGGGCCACCGACGAGATACTCAACACAGTGCTTCCAAGGACACCGACGGAGTCGGACTTCAGCCCTTTGTCGCTCGACGTATTGCTGTGATCTAGTGCCATGAGGGTGCTCAGCCTTCGAATCCGTGGAATTGCATCACGTGCTTGATGCGGGTGTAGTCCTCGAGCCCGTATGACGAGAGGTCCTTGCCGTATCCGGAATGCTTGAAACCGCCGTGCGGCATCTCGGCAAGCAGGGGGATGTGCGTGTTGATCCAGACGCAGCCGTAGTCCAACCGGGCCGCCAAGCGCGCGGCCGTGCCCGCATGTGACGTCCAGACCGACGAGGCCAAGGCGTAGATGCTGTCATTCGCTTTGACGACGGCGTCGTTTTCGTCTTTGAACTTCTCGATGGTGATGACCGGTCCGAAGATCTCGGTCGTCACCAACTCGTCGCCCTGAACGAGGTCGGCCACCACGGTCGGCTCGTAGAAGTAGCCCTTCTCGCCGACGCGCTTGCCGCCCGCGACGACGCGCGCGTGGGACGGGGCCCGCTCCACGAGACCGGAAACGTGCTTCAACTGTCCGGCGTTGTTGACCGGCCCGAAGAGAATGTCTTCGTCGCTCGCGTCGTACCCGGTTCGAGTTTCTGAGGCGCTCTTAGCAAGGGCTGCGACGAAGTCGTCGTAGGCACCTTCCTGGACCATGACTCGCGTCGCCGCCGTGCAATCTTGGCCACCGTTGAAGAACCCAGCGGTGTTGATGCCTTCGATAGCCGCCTCCATGTCCGCGTCGTCGAAGACGATGACCGGTGCCTTGCCACCCAGCTCCAGGTGCGCAACCTTGAGGTCATCTGCGGCTGAGCGGGCAACCGCCATACCGGCTCCTATCGAACCCGTGATCGAGACCATCGCGGGAATGGGGTGAGCGGTTAACGCCGCCCCCGTGTCGCGGTCGCCGGCGACCAGGTTGCACACCCCTGGTCCGAAGATGTCCTGCATCTCCTTGACCATCCACACCGAGGAGGCAGGCGTGGTGTCCGAGGGCTTGAGCACCACGGTGTTGCCTGCGGCCAGCGCCGGGGCGAACTTCCACACCGCCATCATCATCGGGTAGTTCCACGGAGCAACCTGGCCGATGATGCCGCGCGGTTCGCGGCGCACCGATGAGGTGAAGCCGCGCATATATTCGCCCGACGACTTCCCCTCCAGCACCCGAGCCGCACCGGCAAAGAATCGGATCTGGTCGAGCATCATCGGGATCTCTTCAGACTTCGTCAGCGACACCGGCTTGCCGGTGTTCTCGCTTTCCACCTCAATGAGCTCGTCCTGACGGTCCTCGATCACGTCCGCCAGTTTGAGCAGCATCGCCTGGCGCTCACCGGGCGTGGTCCATCGGTAGGACTCGAACGCCTTGGCAGCCGCCTGGAAGGCCCGGTCGACATCCTCTTCGCCCGAGTTGGGGGAGGTCGCGTAGACCTCCCCCGTGGAGGGATTGATGATGTCGAGCACATCACCGGACTTCGCGGGGTGCTCCTCACCGTTGATGATGTTGGTGAAAACCTTCTTTTCCGAGCTCATCTTTGAGCCTTTCCGGTATGCAGGGGGCTGGGCGCAGGGTGTAGTTACGTGGTGTCGCAGTGGTCGTCGCCACAGTGGCCGCTGGTGGAGCGGGTGGCATTCAACGAAGGGTTTTGGTCGAAAAAGCCGAACGGCTTGAGCCACCAGCTGACCGTGTCCGAGGGCATGATGGGCCAGTCCTCGACCCGGGTGACGTGGTGGATGCCGAAGACGTACCAGAGCACGACATCGGTATCGAGCAGGTTGGCGTCGTCCTTGATCCACTCGGCCACCCCGTCTCCGCCGGGCGATTGGGCAGGGTAGGTGCCAGCCGGGAAGCGCTCGGCGTCGTCACGCTCGGTGACCCACAACTGGTGACCGATGACCGGCGAGCGTTGATAGATCGGCGAGCTCTCGTCCAGCATGGACGGGATCGAGGCGCTCGGGACCAGTTTGTATGCCGTGTTGGTGCCCATCTTGTTGGTCTTGGCCGGGTTGGTGATCTTCCAGGCGCGCTGAGTGTTCCAGTTGAAGTCGCGGGCACTGTCCTTTTCGGACTCGATCGGCGTCTGCTTGGTCAGCACCGCGAGCCCGTGCGGGTTATCCGCCGAGATTGGTGGAGCGTAGGAATCGACCTCGACCACGGTGTTGTCTTCGCCGTCGATGTCCATGTCGAGCCGGGCGACCAGGAAGTGCTGGTGCAACGGTGCGTAGGTGTCCGTGTCGACCAACGTGCCGTTCGGGGTGCTCGTCTCCCCCGGGGGGAGCGGGGTGGTGACCATGATGCCGGTGGCTCGGACCTCGCACTCGATGTTGCCGTCGGTGTAGAAGCGCCAGTAGATGAGGTACTCGTAGTTGGCCACCGTCGCGTGACAGGACACCACCATCCGGCGCATCCGGCGCATCCGGCGCATCCGGCGCACCTCGGCGCCTGAGCGCTCGTCCACGTGCTTCCAGAGCACGGCAGCGTCTTCTTCGTGCAGACACATGGCCTGTTTGATGGTCTCGGGCTCGCCGTGGGTGTCGTGGATCACGGCGTCGACATAGGTGATCTCTCCGAGGCAGTCGCAGCCGAGCTCTAACGACGTGGTCATGAAGCCCAAGCCCCATTCGCCGATGTCGAAGGCGGTGCGACGGTAGTGATCGAAACTCGGATCGCGATAGGGAACGATCATCTCGGCGAACGACATTCGGTAGGCAATGTCCCGCGTCGTTCCCAAGTCGTCGAAGGTGACCTGGTGGATCGTCATACCCTCGCGGTAGTTGAACCCCAGACGCATCGTCCAGTTGTCCCACTTCAGTTCGTTCCCCTCGAGGGTAAAAGAGGCTCCCTTGGGCTGAGTGATTTCTAGCGGCTTGAGCTCGCGGGGCGCGGGGTCGTTGCGCAATTCGGGGACGTATTCGCCGTCCACGTCGGCAAACCCGTAGTCGTGGTGATCCTCGATCTCGAGCACCTCGAGGGTGTTCATATCGACGATGACCTTCAGACCCGAAACCGGATGAGCATAGGGGTTGCCGTTGGGCGTTTCACGCAGCCAGACGTCACACCATCCGAGGCGGCGGTCACGGTATTGCTCGGGCATGACGGCGTGCCCGTAAGACCAGACGTCAAAGAGCACGAGGGACATGTCGGTGACGCCGCGCCCCTTGAGCTTTTCGAGCACGTCCGGGTGCTGGCGCATGGCCTCGTCGCACTCGTGATACTCGTCCACCGTGAAGTTGGGGGTGACTCCGGGCTGGTGGGTCCACGACTCCACGCTGTCCCCGGCGAGGTCGACCACGGCCTCGAAGGTGTCGTTGGTTTCCTTGTTCCACAACACGCTCAGGCTGCGGCGCGGGATGTCATCACCCTCTCGCCAAGCCTTCACGACAGACTTCGCCGGTTCCTGCATCTCGATGGACGCGAAACGCCAAGCGCGTAAACTGTCTTGATCTCGGCTCAGGATCGATACCGTCGCACGAAATTCGTTTTCAGACAGCGGGTCAAGCGGGTGAGATGGCAACGATGCTCCCTAGTAGCAGGCCGATATTAGGGACAGCCTGCCTACTGGGGGTATGCACGTCAAGCGCCCATCATGCATGTGCGCCATGCCCTGTGTGCATGCAAGCGATGAAGACTTTAATTGCTCTGTCGATGCGCTATGAGTCGACCCCAGGGCCGCACGGGTCCGGTCAACCGATCAGACTCAGCCGTGCGTGTCGGGCACGGCGTCTGCTCCCCCGGCGCTGGTCTCTGCATTCAGGCTGGCGCCCCCCGCCTCGGAGATCTGCCCGCCCCCGCTGGGCTCGCCACCGTCCTCGTCGGGCGACGCGTCTTCGTGGTTGGCCCCTGCGCTGTTCTGGTCCTCGGAGTCTCGCGCAGCGTCGTCAAGGCTGCTGTCATCCGTGCCGGGAGATGGCTGAATCGTCATGATCTAACCATCCCACCTCTACCTACGGGTCTACACACCGGGGCCTATATTTCGCGGACGTTTGCACGGTGTATGCAGATTCAACAATGGACGACAAAAGAGCAAATCACTGATAGACCTTTCGCAACACGCTCCGCATCCGCCACGTCACGCCCGGCCAACAGAGAGCCCGACGACCATGTCAGAGAAGACGACTCACTCATCATCTGATAGCGACAAGAAGGGGTTCGTCGGCACGCTACGCAATCTTGGTCCTGGCCTTATCGTTGCCGCCGCCTTTATCGGTCCAGGCACGGTCACGACCGCAAGTAAGGCGGGTGCCGATTATGGCTTCACATTGTTATGGGCCATCGTCTTCAGCGTCCTAGCCGCGATGGTGCTGCAGGAGATGTCCGCTCGGCTCGGTGTCGTCAGCCGAGAAGGCCTCGGTGAGGCGTTGCGGACCACCTTCGACAACATCGCGGTCAAAGTGATCGCCATCATCCTGGTCATCGGCGCGATCACCGTGGGCACGGCAGCCTTCGAAGGCGGCAACCTCACCGGTGCGGCTCTGGCTCTCAATGCCGTCTTCGGCGGGTCGCAGTCGCTCTGGGCTTCGCTCGTCGCCGTGATCGCCGCGGGCCTGCTCGCGACCGGCTCCTACCGCACGGTCGAGCGCGTGCTGGTGTGGCTCGTGGTGCTGATGGGCATCGTCTTCTTGGTGACCGCCATCATGGTGACGCCCAGCCTCAGTGACCTCTTCGCAGGGCTCGCGCCGACCATTCCTTCTGGCTCGGTACTGACCGTGATCGCCCTGATCGGGACCACCGTCGTGCCTTACAACCTCTTCTTGCACGCCGCCAGCGTCCAGGACAAATGGGGCGAGGACGTGCCAACGGACCGCGCGGTAGCGGAGGCCAGACTCGACACTCGCATCTCGGTCGGCCTCGGTGGGTTGGTCACCATCGCCGTGCTGACCACCGCTGCTGCGGCGTTGTTCTCCACCGGTCGAGGAGTCGAGAGCGCGGCCGACATGGCTGCCGCGCTGGAGCCGCTGTTGGGTGAAAGCGCTAAGTACTTCTTCGCCTTCGGACTCCTGGCCGCCGGTGTCACCAGCTCGGTGACGGCTCCGCTCGCTGCGGCATACGCCACCGCCGGGGCATTCGGGTGGAAGCGTGATCTGGCCGATCCGAAGTTCAAAGCAATCTGGGCCCTGATCATCCTGGTCGGCGTGACCTTCGCGATCTTGGGCTCCAGCCCCACCGAGTTGATCGTGTTCGCGCAGGCCGCCAACGGTCTGATCCTGCCGATCGTGGCCGTGTTCCTGCTGGTGGTCATGAATCGCAAAGACTTGCTCGGCAAGCACGTCAACACCGTGGGCGCCAACATCGTTGGCGGCATCGTGGTGCTCGTCGCCATCGGGCTGGGCGGCTTTTCGATCCTTCGGGCCTTCGGCGTCGTCGGCTGACCTCTCCCCATACCAGTTCGGCTGACCGGCGCGCCCGATCACCTCCGGCGGCAGTTTGTCCGGGCAACACGCGCGTCAAAATCAGCCCCCGGGTTCACGTGCGCGCTGTGGCCGCTCAGGACGGGCGTGTCGCGGCATAGGTGCGCGGCGGGCTATCCGATGACGTCGCTCAGCGTGCTCCACAACTGGTTAGCCCCCAGCGCGGTAACAGCACCGCTGTGATGCCCAGGGCAATGTTGGTATGCAGACGGTTGGCGAACTCTTTCGGCACCCGCTTTCCGTTGAGCAGCCCCAGCAGGGTGATCGCCAGGAACGGCATAAACAACGCCCCGAGCACCCCGTAGGTCAGGATCAGGCCGATCGGCCTACCCAGCAGCAGCAGGAGCATCGGCGGGAATGTCAGCCACAGCAGATAGAACTTGAAGTACTTCCCGCCCACACGCGTCGAGGGGTGGCCTGATTCGACGCCGCGCATATTGCCCCAGAAGTCGGCGAACATCACCGAGACGCCGTTCCACACGCCGATGATCGAACTGAACGACGCCGCCCAGAACCCCACCAGGAACGCGGTGCCGATGACGTCGCCGTACCGATCGTTCAACACGTCAGAGAGGTCCACGAGTCCTTCGTCGCCTGCGCCCACGGTGACGCCAGCGGCTTGCACCACCTCCGCCCCGACGATGAGCATCGACAGCACGAAGACCCCGGTCAAGACGTAAGCCATGGTGTTGTCGATCCGCATGACCTTCATCCACTTCGGAGTCACCCACCCCTTTTCGCGTAGCCAATAGCCGTACGCCGCCAGGGTGATCGTCCCGCCGACGCCGCCGGCCAACGCCAAGGTGTAGACGAGGCCGCCCTCAGGGATCATCGGCACCAGCCCGCGGAGCACCGCCGGGATGTTGGGGGTCGCGATGATCGCCAACCCCACGACCGTGACAAACATGGTGGCGATCAAGGCGGCCGTCATCTTCTCGAAGGTCGCGTAGGCGTTGAACCACACCATCAGGAATCCCGCAACGCCCATAATCACCGCCCACAGCGTCAATGACACCTGCGGAAAGAGAGCGGCCAGCGGCAGCGCGGTCGATGACATGGCGGTTGCGCCGTAGACGAAGCCCCATATGACGATGTAGGGCCCGAAGTACCACGTGGTCCAGCGGCCCAGTTTCCGCCAGCCTTCGAAGATCGTGTATCCGGTCGCCAGGGTGTAGCGCCCGGCACCCTCGACTAGGACGATTTTGAGGATCACGCCGACGACCACGGCCCACAGCAAGCTGTAGCCGTAGCGCGACCCGGCCGCCAAGGTCGCCACCAAATCCCCGGCACCGACACCAGTGGCTGCCACCACCAGCCCCGGACCGATGATCTTCCAGCGTGGCGGGGCACCCCCGTCGTCATCGACCGCCGCGTGGTGGCCGGCCTTGCGCCCGTCGTCAGCACTCATCGGGATACTCCTTGCGCGGTATGCGTGTCCCCGCCTCGTCGCGAGGGCTACACCGGCACCGTCGCACATCGCCCCGTGCAAGGCGAGGGCTAGCCCGAAAGGAGCATTGGCTTTTTGTCCGGCCGACACACGCATCAAAAGCGGCCCTCGGGTTCATCTGAACCCGAGGGCCGCTTTTGGCGGGCGTGTCGTCGGCACAAAGACCACTCGAGCGGCCGTATGCCGTCGGCGCAGGCGACTGTCGCGGCCAGTGAGCGTCCAGGCCAGTGAGCGTCGCGGCAGGCGACCCCGTCGCGGCCGGTGAGCGTCGTCGCTAGGCGAGAAGCTTCGCGCCGAGCGAGGTGCCTTCATCGCCCACACCGGGCAGGGCGAAGAAGAATCCGCCGCTCTCGGGGCGGATGTACTCCTCGAGCGGCTCACCGTTCAATCGCTCCGTCACCGCCAGGAAGGTGGACAGCGATCGTTGGAAGGACACGAAGGCCAAACCCTGATCTAGTTGCCCGACCTTGTCGACCCCACGGGTGTAGGAGAAACCGCGTCGCAGCATCAGCTGATCGGCGGTCTCTTCGGTGCGCGGGTTCGCGAGGCGGATGTGGGCGTCAAGGGGCGTTATGTCCCCATCGGGGTCGTCGTCGAACGTGATCTCACCGAACTCGTCGGTCTGGCCCAGCGGCGCACCACTGTCCTTATGCCGCCCGATCAGCGCTTCCTGCTCCCCGAGGCGCGTGCGGTCCCAGAACTCCACGAGCATCCGGATCACCCGGACCGCGTGGTACGACCCACCAACGGCCCACTCCGGCTCGTCGTCCTCGGCGCTGACCCACACAAACTGGTCCATCACGCCCTCTTCGGTCGCCGCCAGATTCGCGGTGCCGTCCTTGAAGCCGAGCAGGTTGCGCGGGGTGTTGCCACCGGCCCCGGTCGAGCCCCGCGCATAGCCCTCGGTGGACCACGCCAACAGCAGGTGGCGTCGGGTCGCCCGCATGACTTGGCGCAGGGCGTGCTGGATGGTGTCTTCGTGACCGGCTTCGATGCTGATCAGGATGTCCCCGTGCGAGCGCTCGGGGTCGAGGCGGTCGTTGGCCAAAAACGGCATGGTCACCAACTCGCGTGGCGCACGATCCGCGAGGCCGAAACGGTCGTCGAAGAGCGAGGCCCCGACGCTGACCACGATGCCGAGGTCGTCAGCGGGCGGTTCCGGGCCGAGGATGCCCGTCTCAGACGGTGGGTATGCCGGGTCGCGGCCCTCCGGCATACGGCCCGCCATCAGGTCGGCGATGGTCGCGCTGAGGTCGGCGAACATCTCCGCCAGCTCGTCGCGATCCCGAGCGGTCACCCGGAACGCGGACACCGAAGCCAACGCTGGCACCGGCGTGGCCGTCACCGCCGGCTGGTGAGCCCCGACGAACGGCACCCGAGCAGGCTCGCGGGCACCTGTCGGAGCGTCCCCAGTCGCAGCGCCACCGTCTGCGTTTGCGGCTGCGGCTGCGGCTGCGTCTGCGGAGGTGTCAGAACTGCACGCGGCCAAAGTCGCCACGCCAACGGAGCCAAGGGCAGCGGAGAGGAAACCGCGACGACCGGGGCCCTGATGGTCCATGGGGCACCCCTGCGTCATGACTCCAGGCTCAACGCGCCCGCCACCTGCGACGTCAACTCAGATAGGGCTGCCGTCTGCACCGTCAACTGATCCACTACGGCCTGATCGACGGTGACTTCGGGGCACCGGTCCGAGGGAAAGTCGTCGTTCTCGAGGCAATAGAGCACCCAACCGTCGCCGTCTTTGAGCGGCTCGAGGGTGGTCTCGAGGTCGCTGAAGGCAGTGTTCAAACTGGCGTTCAACTCCGGGTCCGCTTCTTCGAGAGCCGGGCTGAGCAACTCGATGGCGTACTCGGAACCCTCAATGTTGGCGGCTAGGTCCCACAGGTCTGTCTTGGCGTAGCGGTTTTCTTCGCCGGTGATCTTGCCCAGCGAGACCTCCTCGATGAGCTCCGAAGCGCCGACCGGCACGGCTGCCGCAGGGATGTCCAGCGTCTCGATCTCGGTGACGAGCGTCGTGAGGTCGGCGTCCATCTGATCCGCGAACTGCGCCCCACCGTCGGTGGTCTCGTCTTCGAACAGGAGGTATTCGAGGCGGTGCCACCCGGTGAACTCGGGGTCGTCCGTGCCCGCGAAATCGTCAACCCGCGAGTCGAGCGTGCCATCCAACTCCGGGATCAAACCGGCGAGGGGCTCGATGCGCTCCCAGCCTTCACGGGAGGGGGCGTATGCCGCCTGGGCCGCTTCCAGGTCGCCGTCCCGCACCGCATCAGTCAGCACCTTGGTGTCGGTCTGCGTCTGCGTCGCCTGCTCCACGGCATAGGTCTGGTATTGCTCCACAACCTCGGTCACCAGCGCGTTGTCCGACTCGGACTGCAGGTCCGAGCCCAGGCCGCTGCCCGAGCCGGTGTCCGCGCTGGTCTGCGAGCTGTCGTCGGCTCCGGTGCTAGACCCGCTGTCGGTGCCCGAACCAGAGCCGGTGCCTGATCCAGAACCGCTACCGGACCCCGAGCCGCTTCCTGCGGATTCGCTACCGAGGTCGGTGACACCTGCACCGTCGTCAGAGCTGCACGCGGGCATGGTCAGTGCGCCAGCTAACGCGGTGGCGGCAAGAAAGGAACGTGAGCGAGCGTTCACGGTGGACTCCATAAGTCATGGGGGTGTGACGTAATTCGGATAAGGCGAACCTTACCAACCGATATGTGGGTTTTGTCCAGCCGGTATATCGTCGGTCGCCATGCCTGCCGAAACGTATGACGTCATCGTGTTGGGCGCTGGCCCCGCAGGTCTGACCACTGCCCTGGAGGTTGCCGAGCGCGGGTTCCGCGTGGCACTGCTCGAGCGCGAGTCCGTCACGGGCGGAATGGCCGGCAGTTTCGACGTCGGCGGAACGCGTGTGGACTTCGGAAGCCACCGATTGCACCCGGTCACCCCGCCCGCGGTGCTCGCGCGATTGACGCGATTGTTGGGCGACGACCTGCAAACGCGCACCCGCCGAGGCCGCCTGCGCCTCGGAAGCCGATGGGTGGCCTTCCCGCTCAAACCCGCCGACCTCGCCCGCTCGATGCCCAGGGCATGGCTCCTCGGAGTCGTGCGCGACACCTTCCTCTCACCGCTGCGAGCGCGAGGCGCAAGCCGACCCACCTCGTATGCCGACTCGCTGCGAGGATCGCTGGGCCCGACTGCCTACGACACCCTTTATGCGCCATACGCCGAGAAGTTGTGGGGTCTGCCCGGCGAGCAGATCGACCCCGAGCAAGCACGGGTCCGCGTCAGCGCAGACACCGTGCCGAAGGTGGCCGTCAGGGTGGCCCGCAGCAGTGTGATTCGTCTAGCCCAACGCGCCATTCCCCGGCTCCAGCGCCGCGCCGCGCCACGCGGCTCGACGTTTCTCTATCCCCGGCGCGGGTTCGGCCAGATAGTTGAGGGCCTCGAAGCAGCTGCTCGGGAGGCCAGCGTGCACATCGTCACCGACGCAACGGTCACCTCCATCACGCCACCGCCCGACTCACCGGCGACAGACACGAAAAGCACCGACCTCGTCACCATTGAGTGCAGCGACGGCACCACATGGCAGGCGCCCACGGTGCTCTCAACGTTGCCCATCCCCCTGCTGGCCCGACTAGCCGACCCGTCGCCGCCGACCTCGGTCGTGGAGGACGCGAAAGCCCTCAGGTTCCGGGCCATGGTGTTGGTTTACCTGGCACACGAACGCTCGCAGTGGTCCAGTTTTGACGCGCATTACCTTCCGGGCGCGGGCACCCCGATCACGCGGATCAGCGAGCCGTCCAACTACCGGGACAGCGCCGACGACCCCAGCGACCGCTCAGTCATCTGCGTGGAAATCCCCTGCGCGGTAGATGACGGTATCTGGACGGCGACCGACGACGACCTCAGCGCCGTCGTGCACCGAGCGATCGAGGATTTCGACCTCCCCCCGTTGGACAGTTCGACGATCGAGTCTCGCCGCCTACGGTCGGTCTATCCGGTCTACGAACACGGTTTTGCCCCGAGACTGGCGCGGCTGGAGAACTGGGCGGACGGCATACCTGGAGTGACGACGTTGGGTCGGTCTGGGCTGTTTGCGCACGACAACACCCACCACGCCCTCATCATGGCCGCCGCCGTCGCGGACTCCCTGGACGATACCGGCCGCCTCAACAAGCACCGGTGGCGTGAAGCCCGAGAGTCGTTCCGCACCCACGTGGTCGAGGACTGATGCCCGTCCGCGTGCTGTCGGCTACGTCGTCCGCGAAGAACCCTCGCGCTAGGTGCGGTTGAGCTCGCGGTGCACCGCCGGGACGACCTCGCGCAGGTATCGGCCGAGAGAAACGAACGAACTCCCGGTGGTGCGGAAGCGATAGCTGATGGGAACCTCGGCATACACAAAACCCTTGGCCAACAGGTCGAGGGTGAGCACCTGGGCGTAGTTGTAGTCGTGCACCACCTCGGCCTGGCGCAGCGCACTTGGAGAAAACGTGCGGAAGCCCGACTGCCCGTCGCTCAGGTCAGGCCGACGAGTCATCCAGCGCACCCAGCGGGTCAGTGCCAGATTGCCGACGCGCCGGTGCGGGCGCATGGTTTCGATCGTCCCGGCGAACCGGCTTCCGATCACGTAGTCGGCCTCACCGCTCACAATCGGGGCAACCACGTCCGGGATCTCTTCGGGTGGGTATTCGCCGTCGGTGTCGATATAAACCCCTGCCACCGGGTTGCGGGCGGCAGCTTCGGCAAGCCCCCGACGCACCGCCGCGCCAAGTCCTTGATTGGGGCTCACGCTGATGACGGTGGCCCCGGCAGTCGTCGCTCGCTCAGCAGTGCCGTCGGTCGACCCGTCGTCGATCACCAGCACTTCGACTCGGTGGCCATGGGCGATGGCCGGGACCCGAGCGATGACCGAGGCAATGATGTCCTCCTCGTTGTGGGCCGGCATAAAGACCACGATGGGGGCGTCCGGATCGCTGGTCATGGCGGCGGGACGTGCTGGCAGCGCACGCTGCAGACGCCAACGACCCCAATAGCCCGGCGCGGGAACGAACAACGCCACACCCCCCGCGAGCAGGCTGTATGCCGTCTTGACCCCGTGCGTGAGGAGCACCACCGCGAAGGCCTGACTCGCGTCGAACCCCAGTGCCACCAGCGCCGCGGTTCCCGCCGCTTCGTAGGTCCCAAAACCCCCTGGGGTAACCGCCACCACCTGCGCAAACACCGTGATCGCCGTGACCCCGGCGGACTGGGCAAACGTGATCTCCAAGCCCGCCGATGTCGCCACCGCGAACAGCACCACGGCCTCCAGCAGCCACGCCCCCACCGTCGACACCACGACAAGCAGATCCGGGGTTCTCGCCGCAGCATCCGCGCTGACCCGCCGAGACCACCACCACGCGGTGGCCAATCCACCACCCAGCAGCACGCCGATCGCGATTGAGCCCCCTGTCCCCACGATGGAAGTCAACGCCACCGGAGCAGCGACCGCCGCAACCAGGATCAGCGCCACGAGATCCCCCAAGCGCAGCACCACGACCCCCGCGATCACCGCCTTCGGAGCGAGCGCGGTCCGGCGCAGCACACTCGTCACGCGCAGCACCTCGCCCAAACGCAGCGGCAGCACGTGATTGCCGAGCAGCGACACGTGAATACCCGCCCACGCCTGCCCGAGGCTCAATCCAGGCTGCACCCGGGTCCAGGCGAGGGTGCGCACTCCGAACGCCACGGCATACGCCATCAAAGCCCCACCTATCGCCAGGGGCGAGCCAGCCACCGCACCCGCGACCTCCCGCAACGGGGCACCCTCGACGACTCCGACCAACCACCACAACGCGGCCACCATCACGACGAGCCCGACGACGGTCCGCGGCGCGGCAAGCCGATCCGTCCACTTTTGGCGAGCCGCTGGGACGACGGCCAACCCGCCGCCGGAACGTTTGTTCATTAGGCAAGGATGCCCTAACCTAATTAGGTACGTGGACACTTGCGTTATTCGTCGCACCCGGAGGTTGAGTTGGGCATCGTGGTCACCGGGGCCTCCGGCTTCTTAGGGAGCACCCTCGTGCCAGCCCTGACGCAGATCGGTCACGACGTTGTTGCCATCGATCGCGCAGCCCCCTCGTTCTTCGCTCACACCGTGAGCCACCTGAGTTGCGAGTTGTCGACGCCCACCGACGAAGTTGTCAGCGCTCTGCGTGAGGCCGACGCGATCATCCATCTCGCGGGGTGCCCCGGCGTGCGCGACTCAGGCCCGAAGGTGGCCCAGCGCCGCCACCGCGACAACGTCGAAGCCACCCAAGCCGTGCTCGACGCCGCACCGCTCACGACCCCGTCCATCGTGCTCTCCTCGTCGTCCGTCTACGGAGGTGCCCGTTCGCACCCTCCCGCGTCGGTAGCCACCCACTCACCCACGATCCGCGCCAGCCACGAAGACGACATGCTCTGCGCGCGTGGGGGTTACGCGGCAAGCAAGATCGCCTCCGAACAGGTTTGCCGGGCCCGCGCCGAAGCCGGAGGACACATGCTGGTGGTGCGCCCCTTCACGGTGCTCGGAGAGGGGCAGCGCTCCGATATGGCGGTGGCCCGATGGGCCCGCGAAGCCCGTGACTCCGGCGCAGTCACCGTGCTGGGAGACCCACAACGGACCCGCGACTTCACCGACGTCCGCGACGTCGCGCGGGCTTTGAGTGCGTTGCTGCATCGGGGCTCGACCGGAACGGTCAACGTGGGCACCGGCAGGGGGCAGACCCTCGGCGCCCTTGCCAGCGCAGTCGCCCACGCAATCGGAGTCGCACCCGACCTTCACGTCGTGCCCGCTGGTGAAGCCGAAGTTGCCCACACACGGGCTCACACCGAGCGTCTGCGCAGACTTATCGGTTTCGTCCCTGACACCCATCTGCTGGACGTGGTGGCCAGATCCGTGGCCAACCTGCCCACTGCCGCCGACGCGGCGGTCGACCGGATGCTCGACGAGCGCCTTCGGGTGGGGGCATGACCACCGCGCGCCGCGAGCTGCTGACCGCCGCAGTGGTCGCGGGACTGCTGTGTTTGATCGTGTCGGCGCTAGGCATCTCGATCCGGGCTGCCGATCAGGGAGCGGCCGCCGTGGATGAGCCGCAGTATCTACTCACCGCCACGAGCCTGTGGGAAGACCGCGACCTCGACATCTCCAACCAGCGAGCCCAAGGCACCGCCCGCGAGTTCTACGACGCGGCCCTGCCGGTGCAGACCGCCGTATTGCCCGGCGGGGAGCGCATCAGCCCGCACGATCCACTGCTGCCGGTGCTGCTCGCCCCCGCGGTGGGTGTGGGAGGTTACGTCGGTGCCAAGGTCATGATGGCCCTGATGGCGGGGCTGCTGGGGGCGGCCACCACGTGGGTCATCGGATCGCGTTGGGAGGTCTCTCCCCTGCTGGCCGGTGCCGTGGTTGCGGTCGCGGGCACGTCCGCGCCGTTGGCGATTTACGGCAATCAGGTCTACCCAGAGCTGCCCGCAGCATTGGTCGTCGTCATCGCCGTCGGCGCCATTCTGCGCCCACGCGGCCACGTCGAGACCTCACGCAGCTCGATAGTGCGAGCGATCGTCCTGGTCCTAGCCGTGACCGCTTTGCCGTGGCTGGCTATTAAGTACGTGTTGGTCGCCGCAACCGTGGCCGCCGTCGGCCTATGGCGTATGCGCTCCATGACCCCCCGGCTCCTGCTCCCGGTCATCGCTACCTTCGCGGTCTCCGGGGCTATCTGGTTGGCCTCACACCAGATCTTGTATGGCGGGTGGACGGCCTACTCCACCGGCGACCACTTCCAGGGCTCGGGTGAGTTCGGGGCGGTCGGGTTTGCTCCGGACTACCTCGGGCGCAGCGTGCGACTGATCGGCCTGTTGACCGATCAGGACTACGGGCTGATCGCCTGGGCACCCGCCTGGCTGCTCGCCCTGCCGGCCATCGGCTTTTTGCTCGGCGTTCGTCGCCCACCCCAAGCGGGGTCTACGCTGCTCGCCACATCGGGAACGAGTGTGCCACAACACTTTTCGGTGGTTATCCTTCCGTTGCTTGCCGGGTGGCTGACCGCCACGTTCGTCGCGTTGACCATGCACGGATTTTGGTCGCCCGGTCGCCAAGTTGTCGTGGTGCTGCCGCTGGCCGCCATGCTTATCGCCGTCGCTTTGTCGCAGGTAGGTGCCCATGCCCGAGCGCCTCGGCATACAGCCACCCCCTTTTTCGTCGGATCAGGTGCGCTCGCCGCTGCCGGTGTGGCCATCATGGGATGGGTCCTGCTTGCCGGTCACGCAGGCACGCTGACCTGGGTCGGTGCCCCCAACCTCACGCCGCCCGCACCTATCGCAGCGTTGCGATCAATCCTCCCGGACTATCGCGAGCTAGGCACCGGCGCTTGGGTGCTACACGGACTGTGGGTGGTCGCTGACATCCTGATGTGTGTAGGCAGTTGGCTCGCCGGTCGCCGACTCTGCGCACCCGACCCCAGCACCGACCACCCAAACTCCGACGTCTCCAACTCCGACGTCTCCAACTCTGAATTTTCCCATCCTGAAATGAGAGAACTGACCTCATGACGCTGACCCGCTCCAAGACTCTGCGCGCGCTCGCCCTCGGCGGGCTGACCGGTGTCCTCGCGCTGACCGCCACCGGGTGCGCCGGCGGCGACGACAACGTCGTGCGGGTTTATTCGGCTCGTCACTACGACCTCGAAGAGGCCTTCGAGAAGTTCAACGCCGAAACGGGAGTCGAGGTTGAATTTTTGTTCGGCTCCGACGCCGAGCTGCGCGAGAAAATCGAGGCCGAAGGCGAAGACACCCAGGCCGATGTCTACATGACGGTCGACGCCGGCAACCTGGCCAACGCGGCCGAGCAGGGAATCTTCGCACCGCTGACCTCCGAGGTGCTGGACGAAGCCGTGCCCGAAGGTCTGCGCGACCCGCAGGACCGATGGTTGGGCCTGGCCCAGCGCGCGCGGACCATTGTCTACTCCACCGAGCGGGTCAACGAGGGCGAGCTGTCGACATACGAAGATCTGGCTGACCCTAAGTGGAACGGCCGTCTGTGCCTGCGCAACTCCACCGCCACCTACACCCAGTCGTTGGTGGCCTCGATGATCGCCGCCGACGGTGAGGCCAAGACCGAAGAGGTCGTCAAGGGCTGGGCCGACAACGCCGAAATCTTCAACAATGACGTCGACATCATCAACAACATCGCCAGCGGCAAGTGCGACGTGGGCCTCGTCAACCACTACTACTTCGCCCGTGAGCTCAACGACAACCCCGATCTGCTGGTCACACTCTTCTGGGCCAACCAGGACACCACCGGCGTGCACGTCAACATCTCGGGCGCAGGGGTCACCGCCAACGCCGACGACCCTGAGCTGGCCCAACAACTTCTGGAGTGGCTCGCCACGGACGGTCAGGAAGAGTTCGTCGGCGACAACTTCGAGTTCCCCGTGAACAAGGACGTGGAGCCCGATCCGCTGATTGCTGGCTTTGGCCCCTTCAAGGCTCAAGACGTGGACGCAGTCGCCTACGGCCAGCTCAACACTGCAGCCGTCGAGCTCATGGCGCGGGCAGGATACGAATGAGTCTGTCCCAAGAGTCGCGGGCGGCAACCTCGACCAAGCACACGCTAGGCCCAAAGCGCCTGCGCAACAGCGGCGACGGTCGTCGTCGGTGGCAGATCGTCGTGCTCGCGCTGGCCCTGATCACCACCATCCCGGTGCTGCTCGTCGTTGGCTCGCTGCTGACTCCCGATCTCAGCGTCTGGGGCTTCCTGGTCGATCTCGGGCTGACGTCGATGGTGCTGACGACGCTGGCTTTGGTCACCGTGGTCGTCGCCGGAAGCGTGGCCATGGGCGCGGGGCTCGCGTGGCTGGTCGGCAAGTACCACTTCCCTGGCCAGCGCTGGTTTTCCTGGATGCTGGTGCTGCCACTGGCGGTGCCGGCATACGTCATGGGGTTTGTGTATATCGGCCTGCTCGACCACCCAGGGCCGATCCAGTCGGGCCTGCGCGCGGTCTTCGGTCCGGACGTATGGTTCCCCGAGGTGCGATCGTTCGCGGTCTGCGCGATCGTGCTGATCATCGCGCTCTACCCCTACCCCTACATTTTGGCTCGCGCTGCGTTGCGTGAGCAGTCGGCCACCACGTATGACGCGGCTCGAGCCCTCGGCGCCGGTCCCCTTCGCGCCGCGTGGCAGGTGGTGCTGCCGCTGGCGCGGCCCTCACTGGCTGCAGGCGGTTTGCTGGTCGCGATGGAGACGCTGACCGACTTCGCGACGGTGCAGTACTTCGGTGTGCAAACCGTCTCGGTCGGCATCCACCAGGTCTGGGTCGGCATGTATAACCGTGCCGCTGCCGCCGAATTGGCCGGGGTGGTGTTGATGTTTGCCGTGCTCGTGCTCGCTCTGGAGCGGATCGGCCGCGGCGGTGCGCGCTTCCACCAGCAGGGTGGCGGTGGATATTCGCTTGAACCCACCACGTTGACCGGTCGAGGTGCTCGCGGCGCCACGGCGCTGTGCCTGTCGGTGATCGCCTTGACCTTCGTGGTGCCGGTGACGCAGTTGATGATCTGGACCGGGCCGCTGATCGGCGACGGGGGTCTAGACAGCCGCTACCTCGGATACCTCGGCAATAGCGCCATGATCGCGGGCATCGTCGCAGTGACCTGCGTGGTCGTCGGGGTCGTGCTCGCCAGCGCCACTCGCCTCGGTGGGGGCCGCTGGACCGGGTGGATGGCTCGCTCGGCCACGGTGGGGTATGCCGTGCCAGGGCCCGTCGTGGCCATCGGCGTGCTCATCGTGCTCTCGGGTGCGGACTCGATCCTCGACGCGTTCGGCATCAACTGGGGCGGCGTGCTGATCACCGGCACGCTGTTCGGTCTGTTGTATGCCTACGTCATTCGGTTTGTGGCCTTGGCGTGGAGCAGCCTCGACGCTGGTTTGGAGAAGGTCTCACCGTCGTTGACCGCGGCCGCGTTGACGCTCGGGACCAAGCCGCTGGGCGTGATGCGCCGAGTGCACCTGCCGCTGCTCGGCCCTGGCGTCGGAGTGGCCCTGGTGTTGGTGGCCGTGGACACCCTCAAAGAGTTGCCGATCATGTTGTTGTTGCGACCCTTCGGCTTCGAAACGTTGGCCGTGTGGGTCTTCGAGTTAGCGGCGGAATCTCGGTGGGAGACGGCCGGCCTGCCCGCTTTGACCATCATCGCCGTAGCCCTGGTGCCTATCGTGCTGGTCTTCCGGCATACCCTGGCAGTCCCTGATCTAGAAAAGAGTGAGTCGGACTCATGAGCACGACCCTGCACGCGAGCGCTGCTGCTTCTAGTGACACCGCGCCGATCGCCACTGCGACGGATGCCGTCCTGCAGTGCGTCGGCGTGACCAAGCGGTTCGGCTCGACGACGGCAGTCAACGATATTACGTTGAGCCTGGGTCGCGGCGAGGCGTTGGCGATCGTGGGGCCTAGCGGCTGTGGCAAGTCCACCCTGCTGCGGATGATGGCGGGGCTGACCACCGTGGACTCCGGGACTATTTTCGTTGGGGGCAAAGAGGTAGCTGGGCCGACGACGTTCGTGCCCGCAGAGCGACGCGGTGTGGGCATCGTGTTCCAGGATTTGGCGCTGTTTCCGCACCTGAGCGTGGCCGACAACGTGGCCTTTGGGCTGGCCCGTCGATCCGGGGCGACGCGCGGTCGAGGCTGGTTGAAGGGTCGAGTTGCCCCGGCAGAGCCGAAACCGAACCGCGCACCACACCGCGAGGACGGGTCGAGCCGCGAGGTCACATCAAGCGCTGGCGTCACGTCGAACGACGAGCGGGTCCGCGAGATGCTGGAGCTCGTTGGCCTCAGCCGATTCGGCGACCGCTTCCCCCATCAACTTTCCGGTGGTGAGCAGCAGCGCGTGGCCATTGCCCGGGCGCTGGCGCTCAACCCCGAGGTCGTCCTGCTCGACGAACCCTTCAGTCAGTTGGACCGTGGCCTTGCGGCCCGGGTGCGCGACGAAGCGATCCAGTCGCTGCGGGCTGCTGGGGCCAGCGTGGTGTTGGTGACTCACGATCAGGACGAGGCGCTAGCCGTTGGCGACCGCGTTGCCGTGCTGCAGGCCGGGAAGTTGGTGCAGGTCGCCGATCCTGAAGAGGTCTTCCACCGTCCGGTCAACCGGTTTGTGTCCACCTTCCTCGGCGAGGCTGACTTCTTGTCCGGGGTGCGTCACGGCGAGTCCGTCGACACGCTGCTCGGTCCCTTGCCGGTGTTTGACGGGGCTGATGGTGACGTTGACGTCATGACTCGGCCGCACGATCTTACTGTCCTGCCTTTGGTGCTGGCTGATGGCACCGAGCGCACCCAAGACCAAGGCGCCGCTGGTGTGGTTAAGCGCATCGAGTTCCGTGGTGGCGATGTGCTGCACCACGTGACCTTGGATGCCGGCCCCTCACTGCGGGCTTTGACCTCACACACCCACAAGGTTGGTGTCGGCGAACGAGTGTTGGTGCCCACTCCTGCGGCCCACGCCCTGACGGCCTTCGACGTCTCGTGCCCCACGCACAAGACGCCACCCACCCAGGCCTAGTCGCTTGCCGGCCCCTCCGGGGCCACCCACCTCGCGCGGCCTTCAGCGCACAGGTCCGTGTGCCGCGAGCGTGTGCCGCGAGCGTGTGCCGAGATTGGGGCCCTGGGCCCAATCTTGTTACACGCTCGCCAGATGTCAGCCAGTTTGCGATGCCTGGTAAGCAAGCGTGCGCCGACATTCACACCCTGGGCTCAAAATCGGCGCACGCTTAGTTAGTTCCGGGGCTTAACGCCCAGCCGGGAGGCTTGAAGCACCCGGCAGCTGAAGTTCGTGGTCTCTAGCCGACGAGCTCTTCGACCTTCTTGGGCATGAGTGCTGCAGCCAAGACCAGCACAACCGCCACCGCGGCCGAGGTCATGAATACCGCGTGGATGGCCGGGTCCAGGACCCCCGGCGGCAAAGACTCCAGGTCGACTGGTGCTCCACCGAGACGATCGGCGACGATGTGGTTCACGATGGCCCCGAGCGCCGCGACCCCCACGGCACTGCCCACCGAGCGAGCAAACAGCGACGCACTTGTGGCCACGCCTCGGTCCTTGCGCTGCACGGCCGCTTGCGCCGCCACGATCGCTGGACTGGCTACATACCCGAAGCCCAGGCCCATCACGAAGCACGGCGCGGCCAGCCACCATACGGGGCTGTCTGCGTTGACGCTCAGCAGCATCGTCGCCCCGGCCAGCGCGATCACTGAGCCGATCAGCATCGTGGCGCGGAAGCCGATCGAGAGGTAGAGCCGCCCCGAGGTCGTTGCCGCGATCGGCCAACCGATGGTCATAGCCGCGAGCGCAAAACCCGCCGTCACCGCACCAGTCCCGAGCACGCCCTGAGCAAACAGCGGCACGTATGACGTCAGCCCGAGCAGTAGCACGCCGACGATGAGCGATACGAACATTGCCGACCCCACGACCCGATGACGGAAGACCCAGAGCGGCAGGATGGGCTCGCGCACTTTCGATTCGACGACCACGAAGGCCACAATGAGAACAATCGAACCGACGAACATCGAGATGCTGATCGCCGAGTCCCAGGCCCAGAAGATGCCTCCCTCCAGGAGCGCGACCAGCAGCAGACCCGTGCCGCTGAGCAGCAGCATCGCCCCGAGGTAGTCGATGCGCGGCTTGGCTTTGGACCGCTCTAGGTCTTCGTCGTACAGCATCCAGGCAGCGAGGAGCCCAAGCGGCAAGTTCACGAGGAAGATCCAGCGCCAGGACAGGTAGTCGGCGAAGATGCCGCCGAGCGTGGGGCCGACGAGTGAGGCGATGGCCCAGACGCTGGCCAAGTAGCCCTGCACCGTGGCGCGCTCTGCCACCGAGTAGATGTCCCCGACGATGGTGATGCCGACGGGTTGGACGGCACCAGCACCCAGACCCTGTAGCGCCCGGAAGGCGATGAGCGAGCCCATCGACCAGGCGAGGCCGCAGAGCAGAGAGCCGATCACGAAGAGGCCCACCCCGAACAGGATCACCGGTTTTCGGCCGAAGAGGTCGGCGAGTTTGCCGTAGATCGGGACCGACACGGCCTGAGCCAAAAGGTAGATCGAGAACAGCCACGGGAATTGGCTGAGGCCCCCGAGGTCGCGCACGACCGCCGGGATGGCCGCAGCGAGGATGGTGGCGTCGATGGCGACCAGTCCGGTGCTGAGCATGACCGCCAACAGGATGGGTCCACGCTCGCTGCGCAGTCCGACCGTGGCTCGGCTGATCGGTGGGCGCTTGCTAGGAACCCCACCGTCGGGACCCCCACCGTGAGGAATAGCCGGGAGTGTGGTCACTGCATACCAAACGGCGCTTGGCCTTCGGGCATTCCGGTGAGCACCACGAAGTGTGGCGCTCGCTATTCATTGCGTTGCGCCGCAGCGATACGCACTGCGCACAACCCGCTACCATGCGGCGGCCGTGCTACTCGGCGTCGAGGGCTTCTAGCTCGCTCAGCGCCTGCTCCCACCGTTCGCGCTTTTCGGCAAGCGATTGTTCCCACCAGGGAGTGCCCCGCTCGCCGAGCCCGTGCTTGGCCATCCCGACCCGACGTCGGTATGGGGCAGGGTCCTCGCCTTTGCGTTTGGCCACTCCAACCGCCGATCGTCCGCGTCCCAGGTGGGAGCGCAAAGTCGCCGCGACGTCGTCCGGGATCTGCGGATCCTGACGGCGCCAGCGGCGACCCTTGATGACGAAGAATCGCTCGTCGTCCTGATCATCGGGTGTGCCCATGTGCTCAAATCTACGCAAACCGAGGCACGTTCGCGCGGGCTACACGGTGCGCTGCTGGGCTTCCCGGTAGCGGCGGATCAGCGCGTTCGTCGAACTGTCGTGGGTCAGCTCCGGCGCATCACTTGCGGTCAGCTCGGGCTCGATGACCTTGGCCAACTGCTTGCCGAGCTCGACGCCCCACTGATCGAAGGAGTTGACGTCCCAGATCACACCCTGCACAAACACCTTGTGCTCATAGAGGGCCACCAGCATTCCCAGCATGTGCGGGGTCAGCGCGTCCAGCATCAGGGTCGAGGTCGGACTGTTGCCCTTGAAGGTCTTGTGCGCCACCAACACGCCACTCACCCCGTCGGCCTCGACCTCAGCCGCCGTCTTACCCATCGCGAGCGCCTCGGTCTGGGCCAGCAGGTTGGCCGTCAGCAGGTCGTGGTGTTCGCCGAGTGAGCCTTCACCGGTGTGGAACGGCTTGACGACCCCGATGAAGTCGGCGGGAATCAGCTTCGTGCCCTGGTGGATCAGTTGATAGAAGGCGTGCTGCCCGTTCGTCCCGGGCTCACCCCATACGACCGGGCCGGTTTGGTAGTCGACCGGCGAGCCATCGATGGTCACGGACTTGCCGTTGCTCTCCATGTCCAACTGCTGCAGGTATGCCGAGAAGCGCTGCAAATATTGGCTGTAGGGCAGGACGGCGTGGGTCTCGGCGCCGAAGAAGTTGTTGTACCAAACCCCCAGCACTCCCATCAGCACCGGCAGGTTCTGGCCGAACGGAGCGGTCTGGAAGTGCTCGTCCATCTCGCGGAATCCGGCGAGCATGTTATCGAACCCGTCTGGCCCGACGGCGACCATGATCGACAGGCCGATGGCGGAGGTAAACGAATACCGCCCACCGACCCAGTCCCAGAAGCCGAACATGTTGTCGGTGTTGATGCCGAAGTCAGCGACGAGCTCGGCATTGGTGGAGACGGCCACAAAGTGCTTGGCCACAGCCTCGTCCCCGAGGGAGGCCACCAGCCATTCACGGGCGGTCGTGGCGTTGGTCAGGGTCTCGACCGTGGTGAAGGTCTTGGAAGCCACGATGAATAGCGTCTCGGCCGGGTCGAGGTCGCGGGTCGCCTCGAAGACATCGGTGGCATCCACGTTGGAGACGAACCGGAACTCCATATCGCGCCTACTGAAGTCGCGCAGCGCACCGTACGCCATCGCCGGGCCGAGGTCGGATCCGCCGATCCCGATGTTGACGACGTTCTTGATGCGCTGCCCCGTGTGCCCTGTCCACTCTCCGCCGCGCACCTGATCGGCGAATGTCCGCATACGACCCAACACCGCATGGACGTCGGGCACGACGTTCTTGCCATCGACCTCGACGACCGCATCCGAGGAGGCACGCAGGGCTGTATGCAGCACGGCCCGGTCCTCGGTGGTGTTGATCTTCTCGCCGTTGAACATGGCATCCATGCGCTCGGCCACCCCCCGCGCTTGGGCCAACTCGAGCAGCAAGCCCATCGTCTCGTCGGTGACCCGATGCTTGGAGTAGTCGAGGTAGAGGCCGCCGGTCTCGGCGGTCAGTCGGCTACCCCGCTCGCTGTCCTCGGAGAAGAGGTCGCGAAGGTGCACATCCTTGATTTGCGCGTGGTGCTCGTGCAAGGCCTGCCATTGCGGGAGGTGAGTCAGCGTCATACCCCGCAGTCTTGCTTATAGGCGCCCATCGCTGCACCCTCAGCCTCAGCGCATTGACGTGTCCGAGTTCCTGCGATAGGCAGGGGTGACAACCCCCGAGGGAACTACTACTCTCTGTAATACATCGATGAAAGGTGTCTCATGACCGCTTCTCAGAAAGCACGTTCAGTTGTTGTTGGGTACGACGGATCAGCCCCCTCCGAGGTCGCCCTGCTGTGGGCCGCTCGAGCGGCTGAGCACCAGGGCCGCGGTTTGACGGTCTTGCATGCAGCCGAGCGAATCACCTACACCCAGGACGCGGGCAGCGGCCTGTGGAACAACGACGAGGTCATCAAGCAGGCCGAGGAAGTCGCCCAACACGGTGCCGACGCCGTCGCCAAGACCAATCCTGACCTGCCCGTTCACGTCGCCGGGTCGTTGTTCAGCGCCAAGGTCGCCCTCGGTGAGTTGTCGACTCAGGCATCGATGATGGTGCTCGGCAGTCAAGGCCGTGGCCGCATCGGGACTGCCCTGCTGGGCTCCACGGCCTACGCCATTGCCGGCTACTCGCGCTGCCCAGTCGTCATCGTCCGCGATGGAGAGGCAGAGCTCCCCGGCCCCAACCGCCCGGTCTTTGTGGGCATCAACGGGACCGGCGGGTCCGATCGAGCCGTCGCTGCCGCCGTCGAGGTGGCTGAAGAGTGGGACGCGCCGCTCGTCCTCGTCACCACCTGGTCCCCGGCAGACCCCGACCCGTGGAACCGCGGCCCAGTCGGCTACAAAAATGCCGACGATGCCACGAGGGACTTCAAGGCCAAGGCCGAGCAGGCCAACGCGCAGGCGCTCGAGGAGGTCAAGGCCGAACATGGCGGCATCCACGTCGAAGGTCGACTGATCCAAGCCCACCCCACCGACGGCCTGGTCCAGGCTGCCGAGGGCGGACTGCTGGTGCTCGGAACCCGAGGCACCGGGAGCCTCGCGGGCGCCATCTTGGGGTCAACGACCCTCGGCGTGCTCCACCAGACGAAGTCCCCGGTGATGGTCGTCGACTAGGCGTTTATTGACTGCGCCGACCGATCCGCATACCCCTCAGCGCTGATGACCGTTGTGCGCGCTCCCCCGTCGTTCGCGGAGGGGGAGGGCGCGCGCAACGGTCATCAGCGAGCCGCGTTCCACCCCACCAGAGGAAATCCATGTCAGTCGAAGCTCCCCCCGCCCCGTGCCTTTTGTCCCCGAGCGCGCAAAGTGTCGTCGAAGCGACCGCGGCGGTCGTGGCCGCGCACGCAGAGGAGATCACCGGGCGCTTCTACCCGGCGATGTTTGCCGATCACCCCGAGTTGCTCCGGATCTTCAATCACGGCAACCAGGCCACCGGCGAGCAAAGCAAAGCCCTGGCTGCCTCAGTCGTCGCGTATGCCGTGCAGCTGATCGACCCTGACGCCCCCTCGTTCGACCACGTCCTACGGACTATCGCCTATAAGCACGTGTCGCTGGGGATCCGACCCGAGCAGTACACGATCGTCGGGCACTACCTGCTCCGCGCGGTCGCCGACGTGCTCGGAGATGCCGTCACTCCTGCGGTCGCGGACGCCTGGAGCGAGGTCTACTGGCTCTTTGCCATGCAACTCGGCGCCCACGAATCCCGCATCTACACCGAGCGCTCCGTAGACCCGGCCCACCCGCTGCGGACCTATCGAGTGGTCCGCAAGATCGAAGAAGCGCACGACATCGTCTCGGTCGTGATGGAGCCCACCGACAACGAGCCGCTGCCGCAAATCACGGCGGGCCAGTACGTGTCGGTGTTCGTCGACCTGCCCGGCGGTGACCGCCAACCGCGCCAATACACCGTGTCCTCGACCACATCTGGCACCCGGCTGCAGATCACAGTGAACCGGGTGCGCGGCGTGGACGGTGCCCCCGATGGGCGAGTTTCCAGTTTCATGAACGATGAGCTGAGTATCGGTGACGAGCTCGACGTCAGCGTGCCCGCCGGTGACTTCGTGATCGCCGACGACGATAGCCCGTTGCTGTTGGCCAGCGCCGGAGCAGGCGTGACGACGGTGTTGCCAATCGTCGAGCACATTGCGCGCACCCAGCCTCGACGCCCCGTCATCGTGGCTCACGCCGACCGCACCCCCGCCGACCACGCCCTGCGCCAGACCGTGCTGCATGTGGGCCGAGCGATCGACGACTTCACGGCATACACCTGGTATGAGGATGCGACCGGAGCGGGCGACAACGCCAAGACCGGGTACATGGACCTCGGCGACGTGCCGTTGCCCGACAACATCCAGGTGTTCACCTGCGGCCCATTGCCGTTCATGCGGATGGTCCGGTCGACGTTGCTGAAGCGTGGCGTGCCGAGCGACCACATTCGGTATGAAGTGTTCGGGCCTGATCTGTGGGCCGCAGGCGAGTTGGAATGACCCAGGTCGTGGCTTAGTTGGTGGTCGGCTCGATGAACGCGGCGGTGTCGTAGTACGTCGCGAATCGGCTCACCGAGTCGCCATCGAAGGTCAGCAGTGACACTCCGGCGTAGTCGATGTCGCGACCGGTGGCAAGTTTGCCGCTTGAGTGCCACTCGAGCACTGCCTCGTCACCGGACTCAACGAGCCGGTCGAACTCGGTCGCGATGCTGTCGAACTCGGCGAGGTATTGCTGCCAGAAAGTCGACGGTTTAGCCTCCTTGCCGGGACCGTGCTTGCGTTCGGGCCTCTTCAATTCGGCACCATCAGCGAACTGCTCGAGCATTGCTTCGTCCTCACCTTTCTCGAGAGCCTGAAGGGCGTCGGCGAAGCGCTGGGCGCGTGGGTTGTCAGACACAAAACTCCTTAGATTGATGAAGGGCTTTTACGATATGCCGAGACCCGCCGACGCGCAGCCCGAGAAGTTGGCCACACTCTGAGAAAGTAGACCCCGCCCCGCCCATCTAAGGAGTCGACCGTGCTCGTCCGGGAAATCATGACTGCACCTGCACACTCTTTGCCGAGCGGCACCTCGCTCGAGGCGGCCATCGACCTCCTTGTCACCGCTTCGATCTCAAGTGTCCCCATTGTCGGCGACCACGGTCAGGTGGTCGGCATCCTGACCGAAGCCGACGTGCTCCGCGTGGGCTTGGAGCCCGACGCTCGCGCCACGCTGATGCCTCGTCCCAGCCCGTCCACGCCATGGCCGGCGGACGTGGACGCGGTGATGACCGCTGATCCGCGCGTCGTGGCCCCGACGAGTGACGTTGCCGACGTGGCGCAGCTCATGGGCGAACGGGGTTGGAAGTCCCTGCCCGTGGTCGAGCACAACGCGCTGATCGGGGTCGTGAGCCGTAGCGATATCTTGCGCTGCCTACATACGTCAGACGTGGACATCGAGCAGTCCGTGCGCTCGGCGCTGTCTGCGTCGGGAAACCCGAGCTGGACGGCATCGGTGACGTTGGGCTTGGTGAAGATCGAGGGCCCGCAAGACGCCCGCCAGGAGCATCTCGCCCGATCGGCAGCCACGGCGATCGCGGGTGTCCGCAGGGTCAGCGTCAACCTTTAAGTGAGTGTCCTCAGCCGCGCACGCTCGAACGCGCCGAGCGTGCATGGACGTGCAGCTGCAGGGTCAGAGCCAACCGCACGTCCGGGTCGCTGAGGTCGAGATCACTCACCTCGGTGATCCGTTGAATGCGGTAGCGCAGCGTGTTGGGGTGCACGTGCAACGCCCTCGCCGCATCGCTCGGCGCACCGGGGTGCTCCAACCAGCCAGCGAGAGTGGTCAGGTAGGCGCTGCCGTGCTGGCGGTCATGGGCCCGCAACACCTCGATCGGGCCCAGCAACCGCTCGGACGCCAAAGCGTGCACGGCACGGTCGATCGTCACCTGAGCCCACGCCTGGTCCACGGTGGCGCACGACGGTGCCTCCGACGTCGCGGCCGCGCCCCGCTCCAGGGCGGTCAGCGTTTCGAGCGCCTCTGATCGGCATCGCGGCAAATCCCGAGGCTTGCGAACGGCCCGCCCCGCACCGGCCACTACCGGATCGCCAGCACGACCCAGGGCGGAGATCAACGCTTCGAGCCACAACCAACTGCCTGCGGCTTCGGCACCATCGCGCTCCACCACCACTGCGTAGTCGCGGCCCTCGATGTCGACCAACAACGGTTGCGTCCACCCGCGTCGCCGCAGCAGGGACTCCCATAGTTCTAGCCCCGTCCCCGGGCCGAGCGCCACCACCCGCCAGGGGCCTTGGGGCAGCCACCGGTGGGCATCGTTGCTTGCCCCAGTGAGCGCCTGCCGCAACCGCTCGCGGATCACCCGCTGCGACACATCCGTGCGCGAGCGCAAGCGCAGCAGATGCAACGCGACCACCGAGGCCGTGCTGACTAACTCCTCGACCACCGCTGAGGCGGGCGCCGCATCGGTCACCACCCAGATTGACCCGAGCCATTCCCCACCGGCTCGCACCGGCACGACATACCTCGACGTGGCCGCGCCGTCTCGAGCCGGAGGCACCAGAAACGGATCCGAGGAAGTAGCCAGACGCCGAAAGACCCCCTCTGAGCGGTATGCCGCAAGCAGCGCTTCGGGGACCCGTCTCCCGATGATCGTGGAGACTCGCGCCGCGTCGGTCACGTCTTGACGTGCCGAATAGGCCAGCACCCGCGAGCGCGCATCCTCGATCGTGACCGGCCCCCCGACCAAAGACGCGACCGCATCCGCGAGGACGAACAGGTCGTCGTGGACTGGGCCATCGGTCAGCGCCGAATGAGGCGTTGCCGAGCGGTCGATGGCCCCACGCAACAGCCACACCAGGTGAGCCCACGAGGTCTCCGCGCCTACCGCCAAGACCGCAACGCCACTGGCACCGGCAGCCTCTTGGACCCGACGACGCCGAGCGACGCTGCGCCGCAGGGCAATAGCGGCAGCCCCCGAGGCTGCGCACGCTCGGACGGCCTCGACGGCCTCGCCCGCCTCACGCAGCCCCACCCCCAACACCAGATCCCCCGGTCGGGCCAGTGGCGTCATACCCAACTCGGCGATGACCACGTCGTCGACCTCAGCGTGGGCCGGGTCTAGGAGCACGCTCACCAGCCCGCCACCAAGCGTGACGGCTAGATCGGCAACGGTGATCACGTGCAACGCCCAAGAGTTGTGCTCATCGCACAATCGTAGGCATATTTTCTGACCTTTGACCACATGGGACTATGCCGAGTTCACCACCATGCTGGAGGGACACGCCGCACCCACGAAGGACACCTCGATGCCTCAGAACGCTCCCCGATCCGCCTCTCCTGCCGTCTCCACCTCTGAAGCTGCCCATCGCGACACGGATGTGAAGCACGTGGCAGTGGTCGGTGCGGGGATGGTCGGCTTGGCTACGGCCTGGTTTTTGCAAGAGCACGGCGTCGAGGTCACCGTCCTGGACCGAGACGGAGTGGCTGCGGGCGCGTCCTGGGGCAACGCCGGCTGGCTGACCCCGGGCATCGCCACCCCGCTGCCGGAGCCTGCGGTGCTGAAGTACGGCATCGGCGCGGTGCTCAGCCCCTCCTCACCGGTTTACGTGCCGCCGACCGCCAACCACCGGCTGCTGCGTTTCATGGCCGGCTTTGCCGCGCACTCCACGATGCGGTCGTGGAAGAAGGCCATGACGTCGCTGGTGCCGATCAACGGTCGCGCCTTGGAGAGTTTCGACCTGCTCGGCGAGGGCGGCGTCCGCGCCAAGACGAAGCCTGCCGAGTCCTTCATCGCCGCCTACCGTACCGAGGCCGAGCGCGCGACGTTGCTGCAAGAGATCCAGCACATCAAGGCCGTCGGTCAGGACATTTCCTACGACGTGCTCTCCGGCGACGAGCACGCACGGTCGAGCCGCTGCTGTCGTCTGATATCGGAGCCGCGATCATCCTGCGCGGGCAACGATTCATCGACCCCGGTGCCTACGTGAACGCCCTCGCCGACTCGGTCATCGACCGCGGCGGCAAAATCGTCACGGGAGCCACCATCACCGGCATCCAGGACCAGGGTCAGAGCGTCCGGATCAGCACCGCCGAGGGCACCGTGAGCACCTTCGATTCAGTGGTGCTCGCCAACGGCACGTGGCTGGGCTCCCTCGCGCGCCCCTTCGGCGTCAAGCGACTGGTGCAGGCTGGCCGGGGTTACAGCTTCACCGTCGACGTGGACCGCACCCCGAACGGCCCCGTCTACCTGCCGTCGGCTCGCGTGGCGTGCACGCCTATCAACGGTGCCCTGCGGGTGGCCGGGATGATGGAGTTTCGTTCCCCCGAGGCTCCGCTGGATCAGCGTCGCATCAAGGCCATCGCGGAGTCGGCCCAGCCGCTGCTCTCCGGTGCCGATATGGACTCCCGCCGCGACGAATGGGTCGGCTCACGCCCGGTCACCACCGACGGGCTCCCGCTCATCGGCGCAACCACGTCACCGCGCGTTTTCGCGGCCGGTGGTCACGGTATGTGGGGCATCACGCTGGGGCCGGCCACGGGTCGATTCTTGGCCGAGGCCATCGTCACCGGACGCATTGCTCCGGAGTTGACTCCGTTCGACCCACTGCGCTGAGCACGACGGGCCCTCACATTCGAAGGTCAAAGGCACAAGGTCCCTAGTCGGCACCCTTGGCCTTGGATACGGTCACGGGATGGCGGACACCGATGAGGGCAGCGACCCCACAGTCACCGACATGATCAGGGTCTACCTGCTCGACGACCACGAGTTGGTCCGCCGCGGTTTGCGCGACCTGCTCAGCGCCGAGGCTGACGTCGAGATCGTGGGCGAGGCCGGCACTGCGGCAATCGCTCAGCGGGAGATCCTTGAGTTGTTGCCCGATGTCGCTGTGTTGGACGCCCGGCTCCCGGACGGCTCCGGCATCGAGGTATGCCGTGAGGTCCGGTCCCGAGCCCCTTCCGTCCAGGCCGTGATCCTGACCTCCTACGACGACGAGGACGCCTTGGTCGCGGCGATCATGGCCGGTGCCGCCGGGTTCGTGCTGAAGCAGATCAGCGGGTCCGGGCTGATCGACGGCATCCGGCTCGTTGCGGCCGGACGGTCGTTGCTCGACCCCGCTGCGACCGCTCGTGCGATGGACCGACTGCGCCGCGGCGACCCACGTCATCGCCAACTTGACGTGCTGACCCCGCAAGAGCAGCGGGTGCTGTCGCTGATCACCGAAGGTCTGACCAACCGTCAGATCGGGGACCGCCTTCATCTGGCCGAGAAGACCATCAAGAACTACGTCTCGGTCATCTTGGCCAAGCTCGGTCTGCAGCGCCGGACCCAGGCTGCAGTGCTGGGCACTCGCCTCTTCGACAGCCCTGCTCGCCCCACTCGCTGAGGACGTCGGTTCCCTCGATCTCGGGACCATCGACTCCGGTCGGCGTGTGACGCTTCGACGCCACGCTGGACGGCCTCGTTGTCCACGATGACCTCGTTGTCCACGATGACCTCGTCGTCGTCGTCGAACGGCTACCCGTCCCACCGATCCACGAGCTGGACGTTGCCGAAGACGCGCTCTCCCGCGCGAAACGGCAAACCGAGGAAGCAGTGCATGACGGGATGCCCAGCAGGAAATCCGTCGAACCCCGGCTCGGCGCTCAGTCAGCGACCTGCACCGCACGGCCCTCTCGGATGACTCGTCCCAACACTGCGTCAAGACCCCTAACGCCCCATACCGAGCCCCGGTGATGTCGCGAGCAAGGTGCGCACCCGTGACGACCCGGCCATACTCGCTGAGGCTACCGGCGGCGGTGTGGACCGGGACTTTCGCCTCTGTCGCGAACATCGACGCTGGCGGATCGTGGCCACATGGACACTCTTCCGAACCACGACGACGAACCCAGTGCCGTCGAGCATCTGACCCCTTCGGTGTGCTGGGAGCTTTTACGGGGCGCCAGCGTCGGGCGGATCGCTGTGGTCAAAGATGGGGTGCCCGACATCTTTCCGGTCAACCACGTCGTGGACCACGGAACGATGGTCTATCGCACGAGCGCGAGCGGACTCTTAAAGTCGACGCTGCGCCAACAGGTTGCCTTCGAAGTCGATGGGGTCGGCGTGGATGATCCAGCAGTGGATGGTCCAGCAGTGGATGGTGCCGATGGCACCGAGGGGGGCGCAGCGACTGCGTGGAGTGTGGTGCTGCACGGCGAGGCCACAGAAGGTCACCGGATCGAAGAGTTGCTCAGCGATGCGGCCCTGCCGGTCGCGTCGTGGCAGCCCGGGGCCAAGCCCCGCTTCGTCCGGATCACCCCACACACCGTCACGGGCCGACGCTTCCGGATCAAGACCTCACCCTGATGTGATGTACGGGCGCGAAGCCTTCGGTAGGCGAGTGCACTCAGCACCACGAACAGGACCACCAGCGCAGAGATCGAGCCAGTCCACAACAGCGGTTCCTGCTTCCACAGTGGGTCCCTGGCACCCGGAATGATGGCCGAGGCATCAATCGTCGGGCCAGGCCAACTCGCTCATCACAGAGACGTTGCAGATCTTCCGGCGCTAAAATCATGCCAACGGTGCCCTTCAAGGCCAACGCCGCCAAGACCTACACCTCGAGCAAACTTCGGATGTCCTCCGGGGTCAGTGCGCCGGAGGTGAACTCCCCGTCGTCAATGACGGTTGCGAAGAGTTTACGTTTGCGCTCCTGAAGCGCTACGACCTTGTCTTCAATGGTGTCGGCCGAGACCATTCGGTAAACCATCACCGAGCGGGTCTGACCTATCCGGTGCGTGCGGTCGATGGCTTGGGCTTCGGCAGCGGGATTCCACCACGGGTCGAGCACGAAGACGTAGTCGGCTTCGGTCAGCGTCAGACCGAAGCCACCGGCCTTGAGGCTGATCAAGAACACCGGGTCGTCTCCCTCGCGAAAACTCTTGATCCGCTCCGGGCGGTTCCGGGTGCGGCCGTCCAGGTACTCGTACCCGATGCCGGCTTCGTCGAGTCGCGCGCGCACCAGCGCCAGGAAGCCGGTGAACGAGCTAAACACCAAGGCGCGGTGGCCCTCGGCCGCCAACTCCTGCACCTGCTCTAAGAGAGCGTCGATCTTCGCCGAGGTGGCCCTGCCGGCATACGCCGCATCGACCAACGACGGATCGAGGGCCATCTGGCGCAGTGCGGTGAGCGCTCGAAAGATGGCGACGCGGTTGCGGTCGAGGTCCTCGAGCAACCCCAAGACGCGTTGTCGTTCGCGTTGCAGGTGCTGTTGATAGATCCGGCGATGCGCCGCGCTGAGCTCGATGTGCAGGGTTTGCTCCTGCTTGGGCGGCAACTCGGGTGCGACGTCGCCTTTGGTGCGCCGCAGCATGAAGGGGCGGATGCGCTTGCGCAGGATCGCGAGCTGCTCGGGGGCTTCACCACTCTCGATGGGCTTGCGGTATCGCTGGGCGAATATCTCCGGCTTCGGGAAAAGCCCTGGGGCGGCGAGGGACAGCATCGACCACAGGTCCATCAGCGAGTTCTCCAGCGGGGTCCCGGTGATGGCGAGCGTGAACGGTGCCCCGAGTCGGCGGACTGCGCTGTACGTCTTCGAGCGGTGATTCTTCACGAATTGAGCCTCGTCGAGCACCACCCCCGACCAACCGACCTCGCGGTATGCCGTGTCCTCCAGTCGCAATAGCGTGTACGAGGTCACGACGATGTGCGCGCCGGACGCCGCCTCCGCGATGGTGTGCCCACGCCGGCTGAGCGTGGAGGTGACAGGTCGTACCACCAGGCCAGGGGCGAACTTGGCCGCCTCATCCACCCAGGTGCCGACCACACTGGTGGGGGCAACCACTAGCATCGGCTGCTCAAGTTGGCCGCGTTGCTCGGCACGCACCATCAGCGCCAGAGCCTGCACCGTCTTGCCGAGCCCCATGTCGTCGGCCAACACCCCACCCAGACCCGCATCCCAGAGCGCGCACAGCCAGGCAAAACCCTCCTGTTGGTAGGGCCGCAGGGTTGCCGCGAGCGCCGCGGGAACCTCTGGTGGCTCGGACTGCCCCAGCCTCAGCATCCCGTCGACCGCTCGACTCCACCGTTCGCTCTGCTCGTCGACGACCCCGAGGGCCAGCAACTCCTCCCACAAGCTGACCTGATACCGGCTGACTCGCAGCGTGTCCGAGCCGGGGTCGCTGAGCTCGCGGGCTTCGTCGATCAGGGTGCGCAGCGACTGCAACTCGGGTCGGTCGAGGGTGAACCACGTGCCCGAGTCCAGCAGCATCAAGTCCTCCCCCGTGCTCAGCGCGGCAAAGAGGGGAGCGAACGGCACGTGCTCGCCGGCCACGCTGACGGTGACGTGCAGGTCAAACCAATCGCTCTGTCCCCCAGCGTCCGGGGCGTCCAGAGTTTGCAGGTGCACGATCGGGGCCACCTCGGCTTCGACGTATGCCGCCGGCTCGCCCGTGACGGTCACTGACACGTCGTCGCGCTCCTGCAGGCGGGGCAGCACCTCGGCGGCAAAGGTCGCCGTGGCTAGGCCGGTCAGGGTGACGGTCGGGGTGGGGTGCATCGCTCCGGTGGCGGCCCGGTGTTGAAGCGAGGGCATGGAGCTCAACTCGGCCAGGCTGCCCAGCAGCGCCTGCTCGGCCTCCAGATCGCGGGGTGGATCGTCGGGCGCGTATTCGAGGGCAACCCGTGTCCCTGCGCTGGTCGACCCTTCATTCACGGCCTGCTCGTCGGTGGCGTCCGTGCCGTAGACGAAGCCCCAGACGAGACTACACCGGTGCCCCTCTTCGAAGCTCACGGTCAGTTCCAGACGCGGCGGCACCGCCTCGGCCAGCGTCACACTGGCGTCCGAGGACCCGATGGCGACCTGGCGGGACAGCACCGGGTAGTACAGGTCAAGAAAGCGCTGCGCATCGGCCGCAGGCACACGAATCGGCCGGTCGGCGGCCACCACTGCCGCGAGCGCTTCGGCTGGTGGGTCGGCCAACGCCACAAGATTCAGGCACTCTTGGTCGTCCAACACCGCGACCCCGTGGGCCGGGGACCCCAGCACGAGCACAGCGCCCTTGAGCGGCTCTTCGTCCAGCAGGATCTGAGAGCACACGACCAATCCACCGTCGTCCGCCCGGCTGACGTCCAACGCCAGATTCGCCGTTCCCTCGTGCAGCCTCACTCGAGCGACCTCCGAGCCGGGGACGAGCGGCATACCCAGCACGAGTGCGCGCCGTAGCAGCGGCCACGCGCTGGACCCGAGGTCGTCCAGGTGGACGGTGGGGTTGCTGAACCCGTAGTGCTGGCCCGAGGCGGTGCCACGAAACAGCGTCATCACGTCGGCGATGAGCGCTTGGTGATCCGGGCGGACCACTCCTCTGCCCCATGGGCTGCCCAGGTCGGTCCAGCTCGCGCCGGTGCGCACCCACCGCTTGGTCCGTCCCTGTTTGAGGGGACGCAACTCGACGCGCTCAGCCGTGGCCCCACGCGAACGCGGCTGACCTGGCACTAGGTTCACTTCGAAGGCGGCGACGGGCAGATTGACGGCGGTTTCGGTGACCGGGGTGCCGACGAGGGGTCGCAGCGTCTCTTCCCAATCGGCGACCGGCGTCCGCTGTATGGCGGCGTCCCGGGCCACGAGCACGACCGCGGCAACGTGTTTGCAGTTGTAGCTCATCGGACAGCTGCATCGACCGGTGAAGAGTTGTCTATGGTTGGCCTCGAAGACTTCGACGATCGTTTGGTAGAGGCTGCGTCCGCTCCCCGTGACGGTGCCGAGCAACACCTGGCCGTCCGCACGCTCGATCAGGGTCTGGATCGCCCCGGAGTCGGCATACTGCCGCCCCCGGGCCAACGATGCGTGACCCACGACAGCACTGATCTGCTGGTCGCTGGCTTCGCGCGCCCAACTCGTCGCGCGCACCGTTATCCCCACACCGAACACCGTATCCGCGAGCGCCGACAGATGAGATCAGCGGGGGACTTCAATGAGATTAAGACTGAGCGCTATCTCGGGAACTCCCATCGATCCCTCTGCGACCCTCATGACTAAAGAGAACGCTTCGTCCTCAGAAAGCCCTGGCTCGAAGCCATTCAGGTCGACGAAAACGACCGTCGCTAGCCAAGCGAGGCGCTTGTTGCCGTCGATAAGCGGGTGGTTTCGAGTCAACGAATGCAGGAGCGCTGCGGCCTTGCCCGCCAGGGTCGGGTATGCATCTTCGCCAAAAGCGCTCGAGCGGGGACGTCCGATAGCCGAGTCGAGCAGCCCCACATCTTGGATCGGGCCGATTCCCAATACGCGAACAAGCGCCAACGCGTCCTGCAGCGTCACGTACTCGATGTCACTCACACGCTGCCGAGCCGATCAAGGACATCGCCCCATTTACTCACCATCCGCGAAGTGCTCTCCTCAACGCGTGCGGTGTGGACAGTGAGTTCGTATCGCTCCAATACTGCACGCCGAATAACGTCTTGCCGTGACGATTTTTCGGCTGCCGCGAGCGCGCTGAGCGCTTCGTCTAGCTCTTTGTCGGTACGCAGTGTCATAGACATCTCTCAATGGTATCAGTGTGGTATCGATTGCTCTTGCCCTTGCCTCCCTTCAACTGGCTAGGGTGCTGAACATGGCTCACGGGACCCACAGTTACGAAGACGATCCACGCAACGCCGCCATCAAGATCTGGGTCAACGGCGACCTGTTCCCCCGCGATAAGGCAGTCGTTTCGGTCTTTGACGCTGGCTTTATCCTCGGCGATGGGGTCTGGGAGGGCATCCGGGTCCACGGCGGCCATCCGCACTTCCTCGAGCAACACCTCGACCGGCTGTGGCAGGGCGCAACAGCCCTGATGCTCGACATCGGGCTGACCCGCGACGAGATCACCGCCGCGATCTACGCAACCCTGGCCGTCAACGACATGCACGACGGCGTCCACATCCGGCTCATGGTCACGCGCGGCCCCAAGTCGACCCCATACCAAGACCCTCGGGCTAGCGCCGGGCCCGCCACGGTCGTGATCATCGCCGAGCATAAGGAGGCGTTGCCGGCCACGGTCGAGCACGGGATCACGCTGTTCACCACCCACGTCCGCCGCGCGCACCCCGACACGTTGGACCCGCGCCTCAACGCGCACAGCAAACTCAACGACATCCAGGCGTGCATCCAGGCGGCCAACGCGGGCGCCGACGAAGCGCTCATGCTCGACCCCGACGGCTTTGTCGCGACCTGCAACAGCACCCACTTCTTCATCGTCGTCGAGCGCGACGACGACAAGACCGGCGCAGGAGTCGAGGAAGTCTGGACGTCAGATGGGCGCTATTGCCTCCACGGCATCACCCGAGCCAACGTCCTTCGGGTGTGCCGAGGCGCTGGCATACCCGCCCGTGAGCGCACCTTTTCGTTGACCGAGGTCTACAGCGCCAAGGAGGCCTTCGTCACCGGAACGTTCGCCGGGGTTGTGCCGGTGACCTCGGTCGATGGGCGCACGATCGGGTCCGGCAAGCGCGGGCCGATGGTCACACGGTTGCAGCAGATGTATGCCGAGCACGCCGCCGCCGACGTGGCCCGGCGCAGCGCGACAACAAACCCAACTGCCTCTCCTGCCGAATCGGATGAATCGGATGAATCATCGTGACCGGAGCCCGCCAGTCCGCCGATGGAAGACCTGTCACCCGCGTGGCGATGTGGTCCGGGCCGCGCAATATCTCGACGGCCATGATGCGCGCCTGGGAGAACCGCCCCGACACGGCTGTGGTCGACGAGCCTTTCTATGCGGCATACCTGGCGCGGACGGGGCTTAACCACCCTGGACGCGAGGAGGTCATCGCCTCCCAACCGACCGATTTCGGGGAAGTGGTGGCCGGGCTCGGCGCCTCAGTCGGCCACGGCGTCAGCCTCGCCTACGCCAAGCACATGAGCCACCACATGCTGCCAGATGACGACCTGGAGTGGACTCACGCCTTCCGCAACATTCTGCTCATACGCGACCCCGAGCAGGTCGTCGCTTCCTACGTGCGATCCCGCGAGTCCTGCGAGTCCGACGACATCGGCATACCGCAACAGGCGAGGCTATGGGAGCAGTGGCAGCGGGCCGGACTCGACGTTCCGGTCATCGACGCGACGGACTTCTTGGGCGACCCAGCGGCATACCTGCGCTGGGTCTGTGAGTGGCTCGAGATCGACTTCACCGACGCGATGCTGTCGTGGCCTGCCGGGCCGCGATCCAGCGATGGCGTCTGGGCTCCGTATTGGTACGACTCGGTGCACGCCTCCACCGGCTTTGCGCGCTACGAGCCGCGGGCTGTCACGCTCTCCGACCACGATCACCGTGTCGCAGAAGCCTGCCGCCCGACATACGAGATGCTCCACGAACAGCGCGTGCGGCTGTGATCACCCCTCCCCCGACCAGATGACCGATGTGCGCGCTCTCCCCCGGTTCGCGGCGGGTGAGGGAGCGCACAACGGTCATCGGAGCCTTCGGAGATCCGGCGCGATCAGACGACGAGGACGCGGCTTCCCATGCTCATCAGGCCATCGCGCCAGATCATGTCCATCGCTGCCACCGACACGCGCGAGCAACCGTGCGAGGCCGGGTATGGCGGGATGTCTGGCGATCCGTGTATGGCGTAATTACCCGAGTAGAACTGCGGTCGCCACATTTTGCCTAGCTCACCCTCACGCCAACCGGTGCCGTCCACATACCGAACGTTGTAGTCGCCGGTGCGTGTGCGGGCCGTGTACCAGTGCCCCTGGAACTCGTAACGCTCGCCGCTAGCGGTCGAGGTATTGAGCACGAACTTCGTCTGCCCACCCCGGACCACCAGGATGATCTGCTGCTTGAGGTGGATCTCCATGAGGTTGCCCCCACCCACCGGGGACGGCGCGTAGTTCTTTGCCGCGGCAGCGCGCACCTTGGGGCCGGCAATGCCGTCGCGCACCAAACCCTGGGCCTTCTGGAGTGCATACACCGCCTGCTGCGTCAGGTGCCCGTAGCCACCGTCCGGGGTGCCGAGCCAGTAGCCGGTCGAGGACAACTGATTTTGCAACGCCAGCACAGCGGGGCCGTTGTCGCCCCGGCGATACAGCGCAGAGTCGGGGTCAACCTCCGGCTCCGGTTCGGGCTCCGGCTCCGGCTCCGGTTCGGGCTCGGGCTCTTCTTCAGTCTGGTCTTCGCTCGTGGCCTCATCAGAGTCCGAGTCCTGAGCGGAGTCATCGTCGCTGGCCTCGGCGGGATCTTCTGTCGGCTCCGCCTCAGTGGGCTCGGCTGGCTCTTCCTCGGGCTCCGGCTCCGGCTCCGGCTCGGGCTCCGGCTCCGGCTTTTTGACCTCTTGACTCGCTTTAGCGAGGTCGATCAGCGCCGCTGCGGTGGCTATCCCAAAGCCACCCTTGAGGACAGCCCGACGGCGCAATTCGAGGGTTGCGTTGGGTCCAGGAAGTATCCAATGACGTCCACGTCGCATGTGCCCTACTTTCAATCGGAGTAATTACAATAAACGAAAGGCCTTGGTTCGGCCTAGCGAGGGAACGACGCGCTCACACGGCATATAACGACATCTGTTGCGCCTATGTCGATTACGCGCGATCGGCCGCCCCTAAGGAGCGGCTGATCGAAATGCACTATGTGATCTATACAGATCAATGAGTGAACATCGCAGGGTCGTAGTCGAATACGGACGAACCTCCATCACGAGGTCCTTCGGATCGTCGACACCAAAGGCGATGTCGTAGTTCACGCTGCGGTCATCGAGCAACGTCGTGCTGGGGCCGCCACCAACACTGGCACCTGAATCGAAGACCTGCTGGCGGGAGGTGGTGCTGGGCTCGAACTTCTCACCCTTGGAGACGCTGATCTCGATACCGTCCTTATAGACCGAGGTGTCGCCGAAAGCGGCCTAACCTCCAGTGACCGGTGAGGCGAGTCTGCTTCAAGGTGCGGGGCTTCTTGGAATGGCCTGGGCGGTCGCAAGACTTTTGTGTCCATAAGCATGAGATGACAAGGTGAGGTCGCAGGTTCTATCGCTGTCGCAGGTGGCATGGAGCACACATCACGAGGGCCCCCGTATGCCGAAACAATGGCTACGCGCCAGAGGGTCTGAAAAGTCACGTGAGGCCGATCAGCGACAGGGCCAGTAGCCGGATCATGGCCACGTCACTTCCCGTCCTGGGTAGCCGGGCCCGGGCCTGTGTCAGAGGTGTCCGTGACGTTCAGGCCCACCGGCTGAGCGCCCGCGGCGGTCGCCGTGAACGAGCAGTTCACGGTGTCGCTTTCACCGGTCGGCCTACAGACGAGCGCAGACCCCCGGGTCGTGATGGACTGCCACCATGGCTACCAAAATCATCCTCGACTGCGATCCCGGCCACGACGATGTGTTCGCGATGTTCCTCGCCTACGGAAATCCCGACATCGAGTTGCTTGCGATCACGACGGTCGTGGGCAACCAGACGCTTGCCAAGGTCACCCACAACGCGTTGTCGGTAGCGCGGGTGGCCGGGATGACGGGGGTGCCGATCGCCGCCGGGTGCCCGCGTCCCCTCGTGCGTGAGATCACCGTGGCCGCCGAGATCCACGGCGAGTCGGGGTTGGATGGGCCGGACCTGCCCGACCCAATGCAGCAGATCGAGTCCAGGCACGCCGTTGATCTCATCATCGAAACCGTGATGGCGCACGAGCCCAAGACGGTCACGTTGGTGCCGACGGGCGGACTGACCAACATCGCGATGGCTGTGCGAAAGGAGCCCGCGTTGGCGGATCGGGTCAAAGAGGTGGTGCTGATGGGGGGCGGCTATCACGTCGGCAACTACAGCTCGGTCGCCGAGTTCAACATCGCGATCGACCCCGAGGCTGCGCACATCGTCTTCAACGAGCGCTGGCCGGTGCTGATGGTGGGTCTGGATCTGACCCACCAGGCGCTGGCGACGCCCGAGGTCGTGAAGCGGATCGCGGAGATCGGGACCGGGCCGTCGAAGTTTGCGGTCGAGCTCTTGGAGTTCTTCGGTGGGGTCTATAAGGACATCCAGGGCTTCGATTCGCCACCGGTGCACGACCCGTGCGCTGTGGCCTACGTGATCGACCCGTCGGTCATGACCACCCGGCTGACTCCGGTGGACATCGAGTTACGGGGCGCATTGACCACGGGTATGACGGTCGCGGACTTTCGCGCTACCGCTCCGGCAGACTGCACGACGTCCGTGGCTGTACAGCTGGACCACGCAAAGTTTTGGGATCTGGTGGTGGACGCGTTAGAGCGGATCGGGGAGGTGTCGTTATGAGCGCCGCGTCTGATGGCGCTGGTCAGGTCGTGGTGTTCGGTTCGTTGAATGCCGATCTGACCGTGCGCGTGGACCGCTTCCCCGGGCCGGGTGAGACCTTGAGCGGCTCAGAACTGGTGACTGCGCCGGGCGGAAAGAGCTCGAATCAGGCCGTGGCTGCGGCGACGTTGGGCTCGCAGGTGCGACTGATCGGGGCTGTTGGCGACGACGCCAACGGTTCGTTTTTGCTGGAGCAGGCCAGCGCGTCGGGCGTCGATGTCACTGCGGTGACGCGGGACCCCGATCACGCCACCGGCTCGGCAATGATCGTGGTCGATGCGGCAGGTGAAAACACCATCATCGTGTCGCCGGGAGCCAACGGTGCGCTCAGTGCTGACTCGCTGACCTCGGAGCAGTTCGCCGGAGCCGACATCGTCTGCTTGTGCCTCGAGGTGCCGCTGCCTGCGGTTCAGGCGGCGGCGGAGCACGCTCAAACGGCCGGGGCAAAGGTGCTGCTCAACCTCTCCCCGTATGCCGACGTGCACGACTCCCTGTTGGGACACGTTGACGTCTTGCTGGTCAACAAAAGCGAGGCCGAGCTGGTGCTTGGCCGTAGCGATATCGCTGACGACTGGGACGCAGCCCTCAGCGGATTCGTTGACCTCGGCATACACCGAGTTGTGGTCACTCTGGGCGCGGACGGCGCGGTCGTGTTGGACGGCGCCGCCTCCGAGGACGGCGGTCAGGCGGCTCAGGTCACCCATATTGATTCGCCGATGGTCAATGCGGTCGACACCACCGGATGCGGCGATGCCTTCACCGGGGCCCTGGCTCACGGAATGGCCAAAGGTATGCCGTTGGTCGAGGCATCCAAACTCGCTGCGCAGGCTGGGTCGCTCGCCGCGACCCTCGAAGGCGCCCAGTCGTCGTACCAAGACCTCACGCATCTTTGTTAGCAGTACATCGCGGTACATCGCAGGCGAGTCCAGAAATATAGCCAGTCCACAGCCGACAACGGTTCGCTGCGGAAGGCATCCTTGCCCAGATCACCGAGAATGCACGCCTCCGGCCGGCGCCCAGCGTGACCGGGCCGACACCTCGGTCGCACTAGTTCGGCAACTGCCCAACCGGATACGCGTCTTCCAGCGGCTCACCGCGCGCGGTCTGCGCACCAACATCCGACGGCCTCGCGAAGGCACGACCCAACCCCCGGCCATGGGTGGCCGGGGTTTGGGCAGGTCAGTTAGACGTGCCACGTCACACCCAATGGCTCGACGGTGGCGGTTAGCTCTTTGTCGTGGACGATGCTGTGGTGTCGCCCGCATAACAAGGCATAGTTCGACAGGTCCGAGAGCCCGCCCAAGGACCAATGCACCACGTGGTGACTATCACACCAGGACGCGGGCACTGTGCACCCACGGAACGTGCAGTGCTTGTCTCGGTGGTGCAGCGCCCGGCGCTGCCCCGGCATCACCAACCGCCTCGCCCGCCCCATCTCCAGAATTTCGCGTCCGGTTCCGAGCACGATGGGAATGATGTCGGCATCACAGGCCATCTTCCGCACCGTCTCCGGAGACAGCACATCCCCGGTCTCAGTCCTACCGGTGCCGGTGAAAGCCCGCTCGACCACATCCCACGCGATCGTCACATTCACCGTGGCTTTAGGGGTCGTGGGGCACTGTCGCCCCCAGCCACGCCACGCTTGAGGACGGTGAACAATGCGTCATGCCTGCGCTGGGGCGCAGTCCGCTCATCCGGGCCGTCAGCATCGGGGCACGGCGCGGCCAACGGCGAGTTCAAGATGGACCGGAGTAGGGCGGCACACTCGGTGTCGGCATCGACGATGAACCGGATCAGCGACCCGTCAGCCAACGAAGACTCGTTCACCCCCCGCAACTCATGGATAGATTTCTCGCGGGTTTCGTGGTCCTTCTCCGGCAACACCGCCGATGCCATGCAGTCTGCGGCTGCACGGAGATCCTTCTCGGAAAATGCAGCGGTGCCCGCGACGCCCAGCAAAGAGTCCACAGCCTTCTCGTATTCGCTTCTGGTATCGACGTCTCCGGCGGTGCCGTCGGCGGGCTCGGTACCCATGAACGGTTTCACCCGACCCAACGCACGTAAAACCATCGCAGCCCGACGTACGGACAGCTCAGTCGCCAACACACGCTCGCGCAACTCGCTATGCAGAGGATTAGCCAAAACCTGGGCCACCATGACCAAGTCACCCACCGCAGGCGGCGCCAGCCACGGGCAATACAGAGCCAACCAGTTATGAGCACTCATTCCCGTGTCAGTGTGCAGACCGCGATCCAACGACTCCATCACCACGTGCAACGTCAAGGTCTCCGTATGTGCCCGCATACGGTCGATGTCTGCGAGCCCGTCGGCTAGTTCGCGGCCGCTGAAACGTGGCATCACCGGCCCCGCCGCCGTCGTGGCCCCCACCATGGCATCAACCCCAGCCGAGACGTGCTCTTTCAGGGCCAATCCAGGCGGAAGCCACGATGATTCAAAACCCGGCCCGCCTCCGTCGCCAGGTAGCGGCTCACCACTGCTTGGCGGCTGATTATCGAACATGTGTCCACTATGGCAGAAGCCACTGTCACACCTGGGCACCTGTGGAAAACTCAAACCACAAGAACGGGTGTGTACGGATCGTCCACGGCAGGATGATCGGGATGCCGCCGACTACTCAGGCGCGCCTAGCTGGCCGGTGAGTTTGCCGTGCCACGCCTGGCTGGCGTCGTTCAACCCGACAATCTCGACGTTCTTGCCGCGCTGGCGGTACTTGAACTCGATGGCGTCCAGGGCAGCCACGGTCGATGAGTCGAAAATCTGCGCGTCGCTGAGGTCGATAACAATGTTCTTCGGGTCCCCGGCGTAGTCGAACTGGAACACCAGGTCGTTGCTGGAGGCGAAGAACAGGACGCCGCGGACGGCATACACCCGGGTGTCCTCGTCGGGGTTGGCGATATCGACCACCTCGGTGAAGTGCGAGACGCGGCGAGCGAAGAACACCATGGCCACGACGACCCCGACGATCACGCCGTAGGCCAGGTTGTGCGTGTAAACGGTCACCGCGACCGTACTGACCATGATCATGGTGGCGCTGAACGGCATGCGGCGCAAAGTTGCCGGGTGCACGCTGTGCCAGTCCATCGTGCCGACCGAGACCATAATCATGACCGCGACCAGGGCAGCCATCGGGATGGTGCCGACGAGATCTCCCAAGCCGACGACGAGGGCCAGCAAGAAGATGCCTGCGCTGAACGTGGAGATGCGGGTGCGAGCACCAGAGACCTTGACGTTGATCATCGTCTGGCCGATCATCGCGCAACCGCCCATGCCACCGAAGAAGCCCGACACGATGTTTGCGGTGCCTTGGCCCCATGCCTCGCGGCTCTTGTCCGAATGTGAGTCGGTGACGTCATCGACGAGTTTTGCGGTCATCAGGGATTCGAGCAGGCCGACCAGGGCCATCGCGAAGGCGTACGGCGCGATGATCTGCAGCGTTTCCAGCGTGAACGGGACGTCGGGGATGAAGAAACTGGGCAGTGAGTCGGGCAACTCCCCTTGGTCGCCGACGGTCGGCACGTCGATCGCCATCAGGACGGCGACGATGGTGAGGCCGACGATGGCCACCAGCGGTGCCGGGATGGCCGTGGTCAGGCGGGGCAGTCCAATCAGGATCACCAGTGCGACGGTGAGCATCGGGTAGACGAGCCACGGGACGCCGATGAGGTACGGGATCTGGGAGGTGAAGATCAGGATGGCCAGGGCGTTGACGAAGCCGACCATCACACTGCGCGGCAGGAAGCGCATCAACCGGGCGACCCCCAGCACGCTGAGGACGATCTGCAGCACACCGGCCAGCAGCACCGTGGCGATCAGATAGTCGATCCCGTACTCCTTGGCGACCGGCGCGATGACCAGCGCGATCGCCCCGGTGGCGCCGGAGATCATGGCCCGTCGGCCGCCCACGAAGGAGATCGTGACGGCCATGGTGAACGCCGCATAGAGACCGACTCGGGGGTCTACGCCGGCCAGGATGGCGAAGGAGATCGCCTCCGGGATCAGTGCGAGCGCGACCACCAGACCCGCGAGCAACTCGATGCGCAGGCGTTTGGGGTTGCGCAGCGCGCTGCGGACCGAGAATTCGTCGTGGGCCAGCGGTTGCTCGTCAATGGTCTGGCTGAGGGCATTCGGGGACATACAACTCCGTGAATCGGAAGGTTTGGAATCATCCGTGAGGTTCGCCAACGCTGGCGAGGTAATCACTGCGGCGCATCGGTGCGCTCGGGAGCAGGCATGGGGCTAGTGCGGTCGCTGTAAGCGAGAACCTGCGGGATATGCGCCATCGTAGGCGGGTATGCCGCCGCGGCGATAGTTGCGCGGCACCCGGTGGCGCTGGTTGAGCACACAGGCACCCCGGAGGAACACCAGAATGGGTCTCAGGTTCCCGAAATCGGCCGACCCCACCGAGCGTACATCCCGACAGCAGAGGCCGAGCGCACGTCTGATTAAGGCACGCCACGGCAGGTCACCCTACGATGGGCACCATCCCCAACCGAAGGAGTTCAACCATGGCATCCGTATCGGCCACTCGTCCGATCGTCGTCGGCTACGACGGCTCCGACCCCTCCGAGGCCGCTCTGCAGTGGGCCGCCCGCGCCGCCGACCATCAGGGTCGCAAGTTGGTCATCCTGCACGCGGCCGAGCGCATCACGTATACCCAGGACGCGGGCAGCGGGCTCTGGAAGAACGAGGATGTCATTGCCGACGCCAAAGAGATTGCCGGCGAGGGCCGCAACACGGTGCTGAAGGACTTCCCCGACCTGGAGGTCGACGTCGCCGGCTCGCTGTTCAGCGCCAAGGTCGCCCTGGGTGAGCGGTCCACCACCGCCTCAATGATGGTTTTGGGTAGCCACGGTCGCGGCCGGGTCGGCGCCCTGCTGCTCGGCTCGACCGCCTACTCGGTCGCTGGATACTCCCGCTGCCCGGTGGTCGTCGTCCGCGCCGGATCCGGTGAGGACATGCTGCCCGGGCCAGGCAAGCCCGTCGTGGTCGGCATGAACGGCACCGGTGGCTCCGAGCGCGCCGTCGACGTCGGCGCCGACGTTGCCCGCGACTGGAAGGCACCGCTGCTCGTGGCCACCGTGTGGGCACCGCCGACCGGCAACCGCAAGCCTGCGGGTTACGCCTCGGTCGAGGCGGCCAAGGCGGCTCACCTGGAAGCTGCGGAGAAGGCGAACGCCGACATCCTCGAACGCGCTGCCGCCGCGCACCCCGACCTCGAGGTGAAGGGTGCGGTCATCGAAGGTCACCCCGTCGACGGTCTGATCGAGGCAGGGGAACAGGGCGGTCTGCTGGTGCTCGGCACCCACGGTCAGGGCAGCCTGGCCGGTTCCTCGCTGGGCCCGACCACCCTGGGCGTGCTAGCCCAGTCGAGCGCGCCGGTGATGGTGGTCGACTAAGAACACCACTGGGTATGCGGTCGCTCGGGTGGTCCCAGCACCTCGGCATACCCCCCAGACAATGGTGGCGTGGGTAGAAGGTTGCCCGCGCCACCATTGTTGTTTCCCCAGACGTCGAGCCCAGGAGACCAGCGCCCGTGCCCACCCCACCACAAGACCCCACTCCCGAGCAGCAGAGCGCCCGCGACATCGTTGACCTGCCCGACCCGCCGACGAAGCCGAGCCTGCTGCGCGTTCGTGTTGATCTTGACGGGTCCAAGCCCGCGATCTGGCGGCGGCTCGAGCTCCGTGACGACCTCAGCGCCGAGGAACTGCATACCGTTCTGCAGGCCGCGATGGGGTGGGCCGACTCCCACCTGCACCGCTATTGGCTAGGACCGAAAAAGCAGATTTGGACCGGCCCCCATCTGATCAACGACGGCGACCTCGAGGAAGAAGAGGAGGGCGTCCACGAGCGGGACGTGCAACTGGGTCAGGTGTTGCGGGCGGTCGGGGACCGGTTGTTCTACACCTACGATTTCGGCGATGACTGGACCCACACCATCAAGGTCGAACAGATCTCGCCGCTGCCCACTGACGCCACGAGCGCAGTGTGCACGGGCGGCCGCAACGCCTGCCCGCCCGAGGACATCGGTGGGGTCGGCAGTCACAACGACCTCGTGGCCGCCTGGCGCCAGAGCGGTGACACCTCCTTCATTGATCCGGAGTATGCCGACTGGCTACCCCCTGAGTGGGACCCCACCGAGTTCTCGGCGGCGGGGGCAACCCTCGCGATCGAATTGGAAGGCGCCAGCATCGAGGAGATCCTCGCCCTGGCGACGGCAACCCTGATGATGCACCCGGCGTTGGACGACGTGCTCTCACGAGCCAACCCCGGCACCCGGAAGGAACTGGCCCGGCTACTGGGCTGGGTGGGCGAGCACACGGCATACCTGGACGACATCGAAGGAACAGGACTCGAAGCGCACACCCTGGCCGCAGCGGTAAAGCCGTTTCGGCTGTTGTTGGAGATCGCTGGCACGCAGGGCATCCCGCTCACCGGCGCCGGGTGGATGAAACCTGCCGTGGTGCAGAAGGTCTACGACGAGCTGGGCATGGCGCAGGAGTGGATCGGCAAAGGCAACCGTGAGGACATGACGTTGCCGGTGCTGAAGCTTCGGGAGAGCGCTCAGCACGTAGGGCTGCTACGCAAAAGCAAGGGTCGGCTGCTGGCCACCCCAGCCGCTCGCCGGGTTGGCGCAGACGACGAGGCGCTGTGGGAGCACCTCGGAGCCCGCGCGTTGCCGACGCGGCCAGGCTTCGAGCGTGATGCGAGCGTGTTGTGGCTCGCCGGGGTGTCAACCACAGGCGATCCCGATGGCCCCTCCTGGGAGCAGTTGGCAAGGTGGCTGACCGCACGCGGGTGGCGCACTCCGGAAGGACACGGCATACCCACGATGTATCTGCCGCAGGCAACCGAGGCCGTCCGCGCCACGATCTCCCGCATCGCGCCCCGAAAACGGCGTCGGCCGGTCGACTCGGCGGTGACACAGGCGTTTGCCCGAGCAGCGCTGCTTTGTGACGACGAATAACCGCCATCCCGGCACCGCAGACGCTATGCGATAACGTCTGCTTTCGTGTCGGACCGGATGCACCGCGAGCAGTTCCACAGTCGACTCGCCGAGCTAGATCGCACGCAGGTGAACACCGTGCTGGCGACGGTGTATTGGCGAGGCCCGGCGGCGATCCGGCAACGCATCGAAGCCGCACTAGAGGCTGCCGAGACCGGCACTCGACCAACGCCGTCGACCCCGCCAAAGGTTGACCCGGCGCAGATCCGGGCCGAGGTCGAGGAGTTCGTCGCCCTGGCCCGATCCGGGGCGTACATGGGCCGGGACCGACGCGTCTCACCGAGCGAGCGAACCCGCTGGCGGTTCACCTTTGCGCGGTTGGCCGCCGACGCGCAGCGAGCCCTGCGCGAGCCTGATCCCACCGACGCGATCGCCGCGGTGGAGCAGCTGATCGATTTTGTCTGCGACATGCGTGGCACCGACTTCTTTCGCTCGCAGGACCCGGTCGAAGCCGCACGGTTTGTGGTCTCGGATGTGGTGGCGCTGCTGTGGGCGACGATGCGCGAGCACCTCGGGTTCGCCAGCTTCGCCGCGCTCACCGCACCACAACTCATCCGGTGGGAGTCACGCCACGGCTGGACGCGCAGGGGAGAGGGAAGAGTCAGCGAGAAGGAAACCTCACTCGCGCAGGTGCTGGTGGGGATGCTGCAGGTGCCAGACGCGTGGCTGATCGTTGCCGACGCCTACTTGGACGCACTCGACGAGGCCGCCGCTGAACCGCACTCGATACACGACAACCAGGAAGGACGCACCAATGCCTTGGCCGAGTGGAACGCGCTGTTACTGAACCGTCTTTACGACACTGACGATCAAGATCGCGTGGATCGTCTCGTCAATCTAAACCTGAGCGCTACTGGACTTCGATGACCGCGCCGTGGCCGTGGGAGCGCGCCAGGCGACGATCACGGGTCAGTAGTGGACAAGCAAGCGCCTCGGCTAGGGCGACGTATGCCGCGTCGTAGCCCGAGACGGTGTGACGCAGTTGAAAAGCGCGCCGTCTCAACGCATCTTCGAACGGCCATCGGGTAATGGGCAGGTCGTCGAAGTCGGTCAGCGCGTCCAAAGCTCTGGCGTCGCTGAGCCGGCCGACCAGCGTGAGGCCGCGAAGAGCGGAGACGACTTCGTAGTCCAGCAGTGAGGGGGCGTGCAAATCCTCGTCCGCCAGCCGGGACCTCAGTGCGTTCACGCCGTCGGGCCCGGTCAGAGCGTCGACCAGACCGGCAGCGTCCACCACGATCACGGTTGGAGCGGCTCGCCCAATTGCACTTCTCGGTCAGCGCGGGCCGCCGCCATGACGTCCATTGCGGACCCGGTGGCCCTTTCAGTCCGAGAGGCGGCCCGGTGCAGCACCTCGGCCACAGTCGGGGTGGCCGCTTCCCGGGTGAGCACGGTCAGCAAGTAGGTATTGAGAGACTCACCCCGGGCTGCGGCTCGAGCCTTGAGTGCGTGGCGCGCTGACTCGGGCACGTTCCTGATCTGCAACAAACCGCTCATACATACAGACTACTTCACTAGATATACATAGTGCATATATTTTTCCTCCTCCATGTTTCCCGATTCAATGAGGTAGGTGGCAACGATCGCCATGTCGTGTCCGAGGGCCGTTGCGTGGAGCATCTCCCCCTCGACTCGCCAGACCCCGGTGTCCGTCATTTCGTGCAGGCTTGAGCGCAGCCAGTTGTCACTATCCCCTCGGAACGAGCCCGATGTCTGATCCTCCACGGCGCGGTAGAAGTTGCTATCAAGGCTCCACAACAGATGGCCGCCTTAGAAGAAGACATCGGCGGGCCCGTCCTAGTCCGACGCGGGCGCGGGGTCGAACTGACCCCGCTAGGCCACGTCCTGCTTGAGCACACTCAGATCTTGTTGGACGCCGAACAGCACGCCCTCGCAGCGGTCGATCGGGCCCGCGAACATCTAGACGTCGAACTCCAGGTCGGGGTCTTTTGCAACGTCGCCGCCGGGCTCATCCCGCTGGTCGCAGAAGACCTAAACCGCAGGCATCCCCGAGTCCGCGTTAAGACGCGTGAAATCGATCCCGACGACGCCACGTTGGAACTGCGGCACGGACACTTGGATGTCGCGTTCCTCATTGACTACCCCGACGCGGCCGAACCCTGGCGTGCAGGGGTCCTAACCACACCCGTCGGATTCGACACACTGCACCTCGCGGCACCCCACGGCCGTTATAAGCAGAGCGTGGTCGATCTCGCGGACCTAGCCCATGAGAACTGGATCATGTCCGGCCCCGAGAGCTATTTCGGGCGTGCGCTACGTACCGCATGCCGCAACGCTGGCTTCGACCCGGTCGTTGCTCACCAGGTCGTCGAGCAACCCACCGCACTGGCCATGGTCGCAGCCGGTCTTGGCGTGACCTTGATGTCCGACTTAGGCCGGTCGTTCCTACCCGTTGAAGGCATCAGCACTCACCGGCTCCGGCGCCCGGTCCGGCGCCAAATACTGATTGGCTACGACGAAGCCACCCAAACCCGGCCCGCCGTGCAAGCTCTCCTACGAAGCGTCAAACGTGCAGTCCCAGAAGCAGGTCTATCAAAAAACTAGACACGCACCTGACCCACACTGAACCGCCGTACCCGACGGGTGGGTCAGACTGACTATGTCAAGGCGAATCGGCCCCACTGGTGACGGTTGTAACTGGCTCCACCTGGATGGCCCCAGCCATGACCCGCGGCCCGTTTCGCCGAATCGGTATGGACCGATCGTATTGACGACGAAACGAAGTGGCGACTCCCCTGCGAGATGTGATTGAACCCGTCACTACCCACGAACACCGTCCCGCAAGACACGATGCCCACCTCAGCGATTGGGCGTTGGTTCTAAAGTTCTATTCGAACGTGCCCATCGCTGCGAAGGTCGTGAACGTGGCGAACGCGGCTATTACGCCGAGGAGCACCCCTACGAAGGCCTTGTTCGGACTCGCCTCCAAGCCTTGATCGCCTCGGACGACACCAACGACGCCTAGCACCACCGCAGCGAGTGCTGTCGGCACCGTGACGACGTCGCCGACGATAGGTACGAACGCAAACACCAGGGCCAGCACACCACACGTCAACGCGGCATCACCGAACCTGCCTGGAGACGACGGGTCCTGGTTGCTGCCATCACGTGCCATGCCATCTCCTTCGAGACAAGGTCCCCAGCATCTCTACGGTAACGAGCGGCACCGGGCTCAGGCACCAGAATCCGCAAACCTCACCAACCCCGCGGCCGCGGCCGAACGACCCGAAGTCACTCTCACGCCGTTGCAAGATCTTATAACTTGCGACCTTCTGCCGGCCTCGAAACCCCGGGGTGAGGATCACTTCGACAGCGTTGCCGAAGATCAAGCGACGTTTCGTGGAAACGTCAGTACTTATGACCGGACCAGGTTGGAGCATAGAGGCGCTGACCAGCACACCTGGGTGCAGCGGTCGTGGGGGGCCGCTGAAGGACCACCCGTCTGGGGTGCTGCTGGGCGCTCAGATCCTTGGCATCGGCGTCCTCGCGGTGAACCGGACGCCGTCGACTCGGGTCGTTGCTTACTCCCTTGGTGCCCCCGTGGTGGTCCTTTCGATCGCTGACGCGATCTGCCGACGGTGCTCGGCCTAGGCGATGGCGAGGCGAATCAGGAGTTCGTGATCATTCATGTGGACCATGGTGACGGATTGACGCCTGTCGCAAGCTCAGGAATCGGCTTGTCCGGGGGCAACCACGGACAGGCCGTTTTTAGCGGCAGCTCCCGCGAGTCGGATGCAGCCCCAAGGTCACTGGCCGCGTCCTGCACCGCTCGATCCAGCGGGATGCGGTCGACAGGTCTGATCACCGCGAGGGCCACCTATCGGACGGCCTCAGCCGCAAGATTTTCTTCGATCCGCTCCGAGACATCAGACCGTCCACTACGCCCAACTGCGGCAGCACCGAGAGTGCCGACCGCTGGGCCGTCCCAGTAGATCTCGAGCGCTTCTCGGTTGATCTCTGAGATGGTCATCTCGCGAAGTTCGGCTTCGTGACGAAGCCGTGCGTCCAGTGCGTCGGGGATTTTCACAGTCGTGCGCTTCATATATGCCAGCATCCCAGGTCACGAATCCACAGAAAACGTCTCGCATCTGATCGGATAAGCACACATTGGCAAGCGATACAACGAGACTCGCAGGTGTTGCACTTTCATGATGGTGGTACACTTTTCGGGTGCCAACCACCCGACCACGCCATCAGATCACCGAGACTCCCGACGTGGAGCGCGCATTGGATCTTGCCGAGCGGCGGTGGCCGAATGAGCCACGTTCCAAACTGCTGCTGCGTCTGCTGCATGCCGGGGGCACCGTCTTGGAGCAGGGACAGAGCGAGGAGATCCGCAGCCGAGTCGAGGCGATCGACGCGAGCAGCGGCAAGTATGCCGAAGCCTTCAGTGGCGATTACCTCGCCGAGTTGCGTCGGGACTGGCCAGAGTGATCACTCTCGACGCCAGCGTGGTCATCGCCCACCTGAGCCCGCACGACCCCCACCATAAAGCCGCGAGTGAGTATTTACGTGAGTCGGCATCCGAGGATCTGGTCATTCACTCGTTGAACCTCGCCGAAGTGCTCGTGGGCGCAGTGAAGGCTGGCCGGGGTCAGGAGATGTTGGCCGACCTCGAAGCGATCGGTGTCCGCGTCGCTGATCGGACCGACGGTGAGCCACTGCGATTGGCGAGTCTGCGGGCCAGCTCCGGCCTGACATCGCCGGAGTGTTGCGCACTGGACACCGCCTTGAGCACAGCCTCCGCCCTGGCCACCTTCGATGAGGGCTTGGCCAAGGCGGCGCGCCAGCACCACGTCACCGTCACACCAGGACGATGAGCCGTCGACAGGTTGTCGCCTCGGAGGGTCCGTGCGGCGAGCAGGACCTGCAACACCACGGCAGGACGGATCCAACGAGGTCGAGGGGGCTCCATCATCAGTCCTCGGCCAAAGCTCGTCGCAGTCACCGCAAGGAGAGGGGCTAGCCACGTGAGAACTACCGCGGCCTGGATGATGCGATGGGCGCGCCCCGTGTCCTTGAAACTGAGCCACGTCCAAAAGAAAGTGTCCGCCAGCGGATCGGCGAACCTGCCGAACGGTGTCGTGGTGCCGGTGTAGCGTGCGAGCTTTCCATCGACGAAGTCGGTGCTTAAGGCGAAGATTGCGAGCCAGCGGCCTAGAGGCGTGCCGGTGGCCGGGAGGTTTGCGCGCACAATTGTGATCGCGTTCGCCGATCCCAAGTGTGTGCGGTCTTCAAGCAGCCCCAGGTGGGTAGCGGTCAGGGTCCAGCTGGTCAGGACCCACCACGGCCGTGAACGCGAGCCCATGATGAAGAACAGGCTGTGGAGTGCTGTGGCCTGGGCGAGTGCCGGCCGATGCTTTACGGCCTGCTCCACCGAACGCATAGTCGCTGCGGTCCCGAACTGCACCCAGGCGGCCGGACGCCATCGCCGCGAGCGCAAATCGGACAACAGACGATCGGTCGCGATCCGACTCGACCCAGAGTGGACGCCGCTAACGCTCATTTCTTCTGTCGACGACTGCCACCGTGCCAATCCTCTTGCTTACCGGCGGTGCCCGCCGGCACGCCAAGACCCGCCAGCTGCGGCTGCTCTCGCAGGCTGCGCTTCAACTCGGCGAACCCGGGGAAGCGAGCCAAACCCACCACGTGGTCCCACAGCTCGCAGGCGCTCTCCTTATCGGGGAGTCGACTGATCACAGGACCGAAGAACGCGACCCCGTCCGGCGGCTCGAAGTGGATGATCGGAGTGCCGACATCTTTGCCGGTCAGTGCGAGTGCTTCCTCGCCGTCCGCGCGGATCTCGCGGTCCCAGGACTCCTCGTCGAGGGCATCGGCCAGGTCGGTGGGCAGACCAACCTCACGCAGGATCGGCTCGACGAACTCCCGGGTGCCGAGCCGCTCACCGTGCGTCGCCTCGTCGGGATCGGCGGGTGGAGGCGTGTCGAAAATGTGCGCCCCAAGGGCGGCCTGCAGCGGGTCCAGTGCCGCCGGACCGTGCTCGGCGCGCACTCGAGCGGCCACCCGCAGGAGCCGCAGGCCTGCGGTGTGCCCGGCTTCGTACTCCGGCGGAAAGTGCGCGTCGTAGTCGATGTGGGAGTTGATCAACCGCAGCGAGATAAACCGCCAGTCCACGGTGAAGCCCCGCTCAGCCTGCACCATCCGGATCCATGTGCTGGTCAGCCAGCAGAACGGACATACCGGGTCGAAGTAGAAGCGGATGTCAGCGGAACTCATCGTCCAACCCTAGATGTACTGACCACGGAGGTTGGTGACACGGGGTGATGTGCTGGACATGGTGAGAACCTCCGGGTGGGGTGGGGCTATCTGACGGCTCACATCACACCACGGAGGTCCTCATGTCCCACGCTA
>JAABUN010000328.1_pt1 | contig 124127 bp, 101 predicted proteins | sample 5559311 | NCBI WGS metagenome assembly JAABUN01 (sample SAMN10711877, study PRJNA513370) | rock metagenome | isolation source: Antarctica rocks | place: Antarctica: Victoria Land, Siegfried Peak sud | reverse complement strand
AGCAAAGCGCCAAGCCCTTCGAGTGGACCTTCACCAGAGCCAAGCTGCTCGACCTCACCCGCCGCCTCCAAGCCGACGGCCGCCTCGCCACAGCCGCCTGACCGTACTTCCGGGACGAGGTACTAGTCGTAGCGCGGCGCCGCGGCAGCGTCCGCAGCGCAACGGCGGAGATCGCCCGCCGCCGCCTGAGCTCAGCCGGCGTCGTCGACGGCCGCCAGCGGCTTCATGCCGGGCGGCGCGTCGGTTCCGCGGACCTCGCCCGAGAAGCCCAGGCGCGTCAGGCGGGCGATCTCCAGCTCGCCGAGCCGCCGGGCCGGGTGGTCCGCGGGCAGCGGCTCTACGAGCCGGCCGATCCTGTTGCGCAGCTGCAGCGCGAAGTGGGGCGTGGAGGCGCCCATGAGCTGGCGCACGTCGTCGACGGTGACCGCGTGGCGCGGGTCGCGCCGGGCGGGGAGCTCGGCCTCGCTCACGGCGCCACGGTGGTGGTCGTGGTCTCGGGCATGATCTCCAGGAGGCTATCGAGCCGTGCCTGCAGCGTCGGTGTCAAGGCGCGCACGTCGCCCACGAGCCAGCCGTGGTTGTAGACGCCGCGGACGGGGTCGGTGCGGTATCCGGGCTGCAGGCCCTTGAGGTAGGTCCCGAGCGGTCCGCCGATGCTTCCGGCGCTGTCGAGCAGCAGCAGCGGCCCGTAGGTCCCGCTGGCCGAGAGCGGCGCGGCGGCGGCCGCTGTCGCGGGCGGGGCGTCGTCGCGGGAGAAGACGAGCCCGTGGCCGGGATCGACAACGCCCCAGCCGAAGTCGGCCTCGGAGAACATCGCGAACGCGATCGCGTTGCGCACGGGGTCAGCGCCGCCGACGCGCTTGACCGTGCCGAGCTTGCGCAGCTCCGCGGTGACCTTCGACCCGATGACCCGGGTCGGGCCGAGCACGTAGATCTTCGGCTGCTGGTGGGTCCGGATGGCGGCGCGGGTCGCGGCGGGCAGCGCGTCGCGGCGCGTGAAGAGGATCGGGTCCCCCGACTTCGCGGCGTACGCGGCGGCCGGGGCGGCGAACGCGGGGTCGTCGGCGGAGACGACGATGACCCGGTCGCTCGTCTTCCCGCGCGCGGCGGCCTGGAAGGCGTCGAGCGCCTGCGCGAGGGCGAAGGGGTCGCGGCCCGCGACGTCGGTCGTCTTGCGGCCCTTGGGCCGCGGCACGTTGCCGATCCGGACGACCTCGGCGCCGCCGGCGGCCTTCGAGCCCTTCGGGTCGAGCGCGTCGAGCGCCGCCTTGCTCGTCGCGGGCAGCTCCTGCTGGGCGTCGGAGAGCAGCAGCGGCGCGCGGACGGGGCTGCTCATGAGCACGGAGGCGGCCAGCGCGGTGCGCCAGTCACGCCGGTCGACGACGGCGACCGCGTCCGGGCGCGTCTCGGGCGTTAGGCCGGGGAAGACCGAGCGCGCGACGCCGGCGGCGACCACGACCGGATCCGACGCGGACACGCGGGTCGTGTTCTTCGTCGCCAAGGCGGGGAAGCCGAGGTCGACGGGCGCCTCCGGCTTGTCGTCGCCCTTCGTGGCGCCGAGCGCAGGAGCGGCAGGGACGCCGGGAGTGGTGGTGGTGTCGGCGGACGATCCGCGGCCGCAGCCCGTGACGAGCAGCGCGCCGAGCACAAGTGCGGCCAGCGCGGGGCGGGCGAAGAGTCGGGACATCTGCGGCTCAGGCTACCCGCGGCTGCGGCGGTCCTGCGGCGGCCCGGAGTCGGATGCGCGGCGCGGGGTAGGCTTAGACGAGCACACCGACCCCTCTTCAAGGAGCGCTGATGGCCGGGACATCCGGGCGATTCACCACCGTCATCAAGGCCAAGATCAACAGGCTGCTGGACAAGTCCGAGGATCCGGGCGAGACGCTGGACTACAGCTACCAGAAGCAGCTCGAGTCGCTGCAGGGCGTCAAGAAGGGCATCGCCGACGTCGTGACGGCCAAGAAGCGCCTGCAGATGCAGTCGTCCAAGCTCGAGCAGTCCGTAGTCAAGCTCGACACCCAGGCGCGCACTGCGCTCGGCCAGGGCAACGAGGAGCTCGCCCGCGTGGCCCTGGAGCGCAAGAACGTCGCGCAGACCGAGCTGCAGGGCATGGACCAGCAGGTCGCAGAGCTCGAGGCCCAGCAGCAGAAGCTGATCGACTCCGAGCAGAAGCTGCGCACCAAGATCGAGTCCTTCCGCACGAAGAAGGAGGTCATCAAGGCGCAGTACAACGCCGCGGACGCGCAGGTGCGGATCTCCGAGGCGGCGACGGGCGTCGGCGAGGAGATGGCCGACGTCGGCCTGGCGATGCAGCGGGCGGTCGACAAGACGGAGAACATGCGCGCACGCGCCGACGCGGTCGGCGAGCTCGAGGCGGCCGGCACGTTCGACGACCTCACGCAGCTCGGCTCCGGGCAGGACGACATCGACCGCCAGCTGCACCAGCTCTCCTCGCAGAGCGCGGTCGACGACGACCTCGCCAAGATGCGCGCGGAGCTCGGCCAGGGCTCTTCGCCCGCGGCCGCGCCGCAGATCGAGAAGGGCGAGGGCGCGGCATGATCGTACGGATCATGAGCGAGGGGCAGTACCGCCTCGACGAGAGCGATCACGCCAAGCTGGACGAGCTCGACGACCTCGTCGTCGCACGCGTCGACGCCGGGGACGAGGCCGGCTACGCCACGGCCTTCTCCGAGCTGCTGTCGTTCGTGCGCGAGAACGGCGAGGCGTTCGGACCCGACGACCTCGAGGGCTCGGACTTCATGCTCCCGCCCGCCGACCTCTCCTTCGAGGAGGCCGGCAACGAGTTCACGGGCGAGGGCCTGATCCCGGACCCGCCGGACTGAGGCAGCGCCGCGTTCGGACCTCGGCCGCTGGGCGGGCCGGAGTCCGAACGCGGGTCGGTAGGGCAGTCGGAGGCTCAGCCGGCGCGCACGAGCGCGCGGTCGATCGCCGCAGAGCAGCCGGAGTACTCCGCGGCGTCGGTCGGCAGGGCGCGCCGGGCGCGCAGGAGCGCGGTGGCGGTGAAGCGGCCAGGCAGTGCCTCCCCGGCCGTGCAGGCCGCGGCGACCGCTCGCGGGTCGGCGACGCGCGGGGCCTCCCCGAGAGGCTGGGCGACGGAGCGACGACCGGCGAGCCGCGCCGACGTGGCCGCGCGTCCGCCGCCGCGGGGGGCGGGCCGGGCGTGTTGCACTGCGGGAGGCGAGGCGGAAGCCGCCGGCGCGCGTGACGCAGGCAGCCCGACCGCGGCCACCCCGAGCGCCGCAGCCGTCACGCAGCCCAGCGCCTCGGCGCCCCACGGGGCGGCCAGCAGCCCTGCGGGCTTGTCGGCTTGGCCGAGGAGGCCGCGCAGCGCGGTCAGCGGCGCGCCGCCCACCGCGGCCCAGCCCGCCCGCTCCTCCGCCAGCCGCGTCCGCGCCCGCCAGAGCAGCGACTTCGTGGCGCTCACCGACCAGCCGTGCCGCTCCCCGAGCTCCTCGTAGGTGTCCCCACCGAGCTCATAGCCCACGAGCGCCTGGCGCTGCGCCTCGGGCAGAGCGGCGATCGCCCGCACCGCCGAGGCGACCTCCGCGCGCGCCTCGGCCGTGCGAGCGATCGAGGGTGCCGCATCGGCGATGTCGTGCCCGACGAGCACCGGCACGGTCCGGCGGCGAGCGGCGCTGCCTCGGGCGTCGGCGCAGCAGCGGGCGACGATCGTGAACAGCCAAGCCCGTCCGTCCTTTGGCCTCGCGCCCCTGCGCAACGCCTGCAGCGCCTTGACCAGCGCCTCCTGCACCGCGTCCTCAGCCTCGTCGGGCCGGTCGCCCAGCCGGCGTCGGGCGAAGGTCACGAGCGCGGTGCCCTCGGCTGCGGCCAGGCGCACCAATCCGTGCTCGTCGAGTGGGGTCATGCCTGCAGGACGGCTTGAGCCCCGGAAGGTTGCGCGTCCGCTCAGCTCAGGCGTCGCGGCGCGCGATGTAGCGCGCCGCGACGAGCCGCACGCACAGCCGGGCGACCGACTGAAGCCCGGAGGCCTGCTCGTTCCACTGACCCCAGCCGCGCTGCGCCCGCAGCCCGCGGGCGCAGACGAGGGCGTCGCCCAGCGCCCGGTCGAGCTCCGGGCTGAGGCCGTCGAGCTTCGGCGACGGCGCGGCGGCGAGGCGAGCCAGCTCGGCGACGCGGGCCTCGAGGCGGTCCATCCCCGGCCCGTCGAAGGCCTCCTCGGGCGGCCCGTAGGCGTGACCGCCCGGGTCGGGATGGCTCGCGTACGTGCCGGCGACCGCGTCGCGACTGGCGCTGACGCGGTCGAGCGCTTCGCGCAGCTCGGTCGGGATGACGAGGCGCATGAGCCACGGGTCCAGGCTGCCCGTGATCGCCGACGCAGCCTGCGACTGACCCGGCACCAGCCGCAGCCCGTCGGCGCGCGGGGCGCCGGCGATCAGCGCGGCGGCGGCCGGGAGGTCGAGGGCAAACGCACGCACGAGGACGGCGCCGCCGATCACCGCCAGGCGTCCGGTGGCCCGGGTCAGCTCGGCCTGCTCGGCGCCCGGCAGGCCCTTCACCGGCTCGAGGCTGGGGGCGAAGCCGGTGTCGCCCGTGAACTGCGAGAGTGCGTCGGCCGTGTGGCCGAGCTCGCCGCGCAGCGGGTGGGCGAAGCGCTCCCCGCCGAGCGAGTCTGCCCAACTTGACGCCCGGACCGCTTCCTCCCACTCGGGCTGCGGCTCGGCGCGTTGCGCATGCTCGAGCAGCTCACCCGCCCACCAGGCGACGTCGGCCAGCGAGCCCAGGTGGTAGGCCGCGGTGTCCTCGTGGAGCTCGTCGTAGGACGCGACGCGCAGGGCGACGAGCGAGCGGATCGCGGGCGCGGTCGGCCCGATTCGCGCGAGCACCGCCCGCGCGCTGTCGGGATCGATCGGGTCGAGCGCCGCGATCTCGGCGCAGGCCCGAGCGATCTGCTCGACGGCGGCGCGGGCGGTCAGCGCCGGCGGCTCCCAACCCTCCGCCCAGAGGACGCCCGGCCGCGCGGGCGCCGGGCGCTCGTCGTCCAGCCCAGCGGCGTCGACCGCGGCGATGAGCGCACGCAGGTCTGCGGGGGGATCGGGCCGAGTCGGTCCGGCGGAGAGCGGCTCAGCCGGTCCGACGGGGGGCGGCCCGTCCGGAGTGGCGGGGAGCGACCCGTCCGGCTCGGCGGGGGGCGGCCCGTCCGGAGTGGCGGAGGACGGCCCGGCCGGCTCGGCCGGAGTGGCCCACGGCGGCTGGCGCGGTCGGCCTGGGAAGCGCACGCGGCCAGCTTAGATCGGGATGCCCCAGAGCGGGAACCAGCGATCGAGCTCGGGCTCGATCGGCAGCTCGCCCGTGAGCTTCGCCTTGAGCTGGAGCTCCTTCTCCGTGCTGCGCTGCTGGGTGCCGCTCGCGGGCACGAAGGGGTACCACTGCCCGCGCTTGTAGCTGTAGATGAAGTAGACGCGGCCCGTCGGCGTCTCGTCGAAGGCGAAGACGGCGCACAGCGTGCGATCCGAGTAGCCCCCGACCGCGAGCGCGTCGCTGACGGCGTTGACGCCGACGACGAGATCCTCGATGTCGGGGTCCTCGAAGATCATCCAGCGGTAGCCGTAGGCGTCGTCGGCGGTCTTCAGCGTCGTGCCGGTGTCGCCGCCCGTGGAGCGCACGAGCTCCTCCATCTCGGTGACGAGCTGCTGGAAGTCGCCGGTGCCCAGGGGCTGGAAGACGATCGCGGCCTGGCCGTTGGTGCGGATGCCCTGCTCGGCGTCGAGGGCGATCGAGGCCGTGGTCATGGCGAACAGCCGGTCGGTCTTGGCCGGTCCTGCGACCTTGCGCTTGCCGAGCAGCGCGTCGAGGAACCCCACGGCTATCGCCCGCTCTGCAGCTGGGTCTCGAGCTGGCCGAGCGCGTCGATGCGCTGCTCCATCGGCGGGTGCGTCGAGAACAGGTTCCCGAGGCCCTTCTTGACGCCGGGCGGGAAGATGTAGAAGGCGGCCATCTCGCTGTTGCTCGCGCGCAGATCCTGCTGCGGGATCCGCTCCATGCCGCTGGAGATCTTCAGCAGCGCGCTGGAGAGCGCGCTCGGACGGCCGGTGATGATCGCCGCGCCGCGGTCGGCCGCGAACTCGCGGTAGCGCGACAGGGCCTGCATCAGGAAGAAGGAGACGACGTAGACCACGACGCTCACGAGGATCAGCGGCAGGACGCCGGGGCCGTCGTCGTCGTCGGACCGGCCCCCGCCGCCGAAGAAGAAGCCGAACTGGATGATCATCGAGGCCAGGGAGGCGAAGAAGCTCGCGAGGGTCATGATCGCGACATCGCGGTTGGCCACGTGGGTCAGCTCGTGGGCCAGGACCCCCTCGAGCTCGGCGGGGGAGAGCAGCTCCATGATGCCGGTGGTGGCGCAGACCGTGGCGTGCTTCGGCGAGCGGCCGAGCGCGAACGCGTTGGGCATCTGCGTGTAGGCGACGGCGACTCGCGGCTTCGGGATGTCCGCCTGGATGCAGAGCCGCTCGATCATCGCGTGCAGCTCGGGCGCCTCCTGCGGGGAGGCTTCGCGGGCGCCCATCGCGCGCAGCCCGAGCGCCTCGGAGGAGAAGTACTGCACGGCGAAGAGCGCAGCGACGCCGATGACCACGAGCGCGATCGGCAGGCCCGAGTAGACCAGCGCGCCCATGAGCACGACGTAGACGAGCCCGAGCAGCAGCATCGTGATGAGCATCCGGACCTGCAGGCCGGTGTCCTTGCCGAACGACGTAGAGCGAGCCATGGTCCCGGAGAGAATAGGTCTGCGACCTATGCGGGTGCTGAAGCGAGGTGTCGAGGGCCGCGCGGAATGCGTCGCCGTCGCGCAAGCTGCGTTGCAGAACTCCGTAACCGGCGCGCCCGGGCAGGTGTGGCCCCGGCGGCTCGCTACGGTCGCCCCTGATGCGCCTCCGGATCCTCCTCGTCGGCGCGCTGCTCCCGCTCACGCTGTGGCTCTTCCTGCCGGTCTTCTCGCAGGGGGCGTCGCCGTCGGCGGCCAAGCCGGCGCAGCTGCAACGCAAGATCGACATCGCCCGCCAGAAGATCGGCCGCCGCAAGGGGACCGAGCGGGTGCTGACGCGCGACATCTCCGTCTACAACCGCCGGATCGGCCGTCTGCAGGGGAAGATCGGCGGGCTGCAGTCCCGCGAGTCGGTCGTGCAGGCCGACCTCGACGCCAAGCGCGCGGAGCTCTCGCGCGTGCAGGACGAGCTGCGCTCCGAGCGCGCGCGCCTGACCCGCCTGAAGGCCCGCCTCGCCGTCGCCAAGGACGCGCTCGGCCGCCGCCTGGTCGAGCTCTACCAGGCCGACGCGCCCGACCTGGTGACCGTCGTGCTCAACTCCGACGGCTTCGCCGAGCTGCTCGAGCGCGGCGAGTTCCTCGGCCGTGTCGGCGAGCAGGACCAGCGCATCCTGCGCGTCGTGCGCGACGCCAAGCTCGACGCGACGCAGACCGAGAAGCGCTTCGACCGGCTCGCGCGCCGCCAGCGCACGGTGACGCAGATCGTCCTGCGCCGCCGCGACGAGATCGCCCAGATCAAGCAGGGCCTGATCGACACGCGCGTGGGCTATGACAGCACGCGCCGGGGGAAGGCGCGCGCGCTGGGCAACGTCCGCGAGCAGCGCCGGGGCCTGCAGCAGGAGCTCGAGGTCGCCGAGTCGCAGCAGAAGAAGATCCGCGCCCAGCTGGCCGCGGCCGCCGCGCGCAACGCGGGGGCGCTGCCCAGCTCGCTGCCCGCCCAAGCGATCAAGGGCGGCGGCGGCCCGTGGATCTTCCCGGTCTCCGGGCCGATCACGGGCAACTTCGGGGAGCAGCGCCCGGGCCACATCCACGCAGGCGTCGACATCTCGGCTCCCGACGGCACACCGATCCGCGCCGCCGCCAACGGGCGGGTGGCGCTGATGCAGCCTGTAGCCGCCTCGGGCGGCTACGGCAACTACACCTGCATCCAGCACACGAGCAGCCTGGCCAGCTGCTACGCGCACCAGTCCCGCTTCGGGACGTCGGTCGGGGCCAGCGTCAAGAAGGGCCAGGTGATCGGCTACGTCGGCAACACGGGCCACTCGTTCGGCGCCCACCTGCACTTCGAGGCGCGCATCAACGGCGTGCCCGTGCAGCCCCTGAACTACCTGTAGACGTAGCCTCAGCGGGGATGCAGCCCGAGCTCGACCTCTTCGGCCTTCCCCTCAAGACGTTCGGGCTCTGCCTCGCGCTGGGCTTCGTGGCGGCCGGGTGGATCATCCAGCGGCGCCTGGGCGAGCTCGGCCGGCCGGTCGACTGGGCCTATGAGATCACGTTCTCCGCACTCGTCGGCGGGTTGGTCGGTGCTCGGGGCTACTACGTCCTGACCCACGTCGGCGAGCTGGCCGACGACCCGCTGGGGACGATCTTCGGCGGCTCGGGCCTGGTCTGGTACGGCGGGGCGCTTGGCGGCGCGATCGCCGTGATCGGCTGGGCGCGTCGGCGCGGGATGGCCCTGCGGGAGGTCGTGGACGTCTGCGCCATCCCGCTCGCGCTGGGCTACGCGATCGGGCGCGTCGGCTGCCAGATCGCCGGGGACGGGGACTACGGCAAGCCGTGGGACGGGCCGTGGGCGATGGCCTACCCCGACGGAGCCGTCCCGACGGACGTGCCCGTCCACCCTACGCCGATCTACGAGACTCTGGCCATGGGCCTGGTGGCGCTCGCGCTGTGGCGCGGGCGCCACGCGCTGCGACCCGGAGCCGTGTTCGGCTTCTACCTCGCGGCGGCCGGGCTCGAGCGCTTCCTCATCGAGTTCCTGCGGCGCAACGAGGAGGTGGCGCTCGGGCTGACGGCAGCGCAGTTCGAGAGCCTCGCGCTGCTGGCCGTGGGGGCCGCCTGGCTTGCCTTGGATGCGCGGCGCCCGGGCGGGCTGCGCGGCGAGCAGCGGCCAGCGGTGCCGGCGGGCGCCGCTCAGCTGCGCAGCACCCGGTCGATCCAGCGCAGCGCGTAGGCCTGCAGCTCGCCGTCGTGCTGCACGGAGCGGTGGTGGCCGCCCGGGACCTCGACGTAGCGTGAGCGCGGCGCGGCGGCGTGGAGCTCGCGGGTGAGCTCGACCGGCACGGTCTCGTCGCCCGCAGCGTGCAGCAGCAGCAGCCGGCCGTCGAGCTGCGCGGCGGCGCGCTCCTCCGAGACGCTGCCCACCAGGCGGGCGAACGCGTCGATGTCGACGCCGAAGCCCGGCAGCCCGCCCGAGCGCAGCGAGCGCACGAGGCCGTCGCCGGGCGCGGGGCAGATCGCCACCACGGCGGCCGCCTCCAGGCGCACTCCGGCGGCCAGCGCCATCCAGCCACCCATGCTCGAGCCGCGCAGCACGAGCGGCACCGACGCCGCGCCGGCGACCGCGCCCATCGCTGCGACGTCCTCGAGGGCGCGGCCGTCGAGCTTCCCGGGCGACTCGCCGTGCCCACGCATGTCGAAGCAGACCGCGGAGAACCCGTGGGCGCGGCAGGAGCGCGCCCAGGCGTAGTGGCCCTCCTTCACAGAGCCCGCGCCGTGGAGGACGACGACGCGCGCCTTCGGCGGGCTCGACGGCCTGAAGGCGGCGTAGGCCAGCCCGTCCTCCATACCGATCGCGGGTGGGTCGAGATGGACGACGCGCACAGGCTGCCATCATGCGCCCGCCATGGCCGCGGCGCAACAGCTCTCGCACGTCTACCCGCTCGGAGCGCACCTCGACGGCCGCGGCCACCTGCAGATCGGCGGCTGCGACGCGCTCGAGCTCGCGCGGGAGTATGGAACGCCGGCCTACGTCGTCGACGAGGACGATTTGCGCGCGCGCGCCCGCGCCTTCCGGGCGGCCTTCGCCGCCCACACCGACGACTTCGCGATCCACTTCGCCTCCAAGGCCTTCGCCTGCACCGCCGTCGCCCGCGTCCTGGCCGAAGAGGGCATCGGCTGCGACGTGGCCAGCGGGGGCGAGCTGACGATGGCGCTCAAGGCCGGCTTCGCGCCCGCGGCGATCGAGCTCCACGGCAACGCGAAGACCGAGGACGAGCTGCGCTACGCGCTCGACGCGGGCGTCGGCACGATCGTCGTGGACAACCTCCACGAGGTCGACCGACTCCTGCGCCTGCTCGGTGAGCACGGGGCCGTCGCCCCTCAGCGGGTGCAGCTGCGCATCGCCCCGGGCGTCTCCCCCGACACGCACCCGTCGATCTCCACGGGCGGCCCGAACACGAAGTTCGGGCTGGACCTCGAGGACGCCCCGCGCGCGCTGGAGCAGCTCGCCGCAAGCCCGGACGTAGAGCTGGAGGGCCTGCACTTCCACATCGGCTCGCAGATCACCGAGCTCGCGCCGTTCCGCGCCGCCCTGGAGCGGGTCACCGCCGCGCTGGGCACCGACTTCCCGGTCTGGAACCTGGGCGGCGGCCTCGGCGTGGCCTACGGAGGCGAGCAGACCGCGCCGCCGTCGATCGAGGAGTACGCCGCGGCGAAGGTCGCGATGGTCCGCGAGCTCTGCGGGCCGGGCAGGCGCGTCGTGGACGAGCCCGGCCGCGCGCTCACCGCCAACTCGACGGTCACGCTCTACACCGTGCAGTCGGTCAAGCAGAACGTTGCGACCTGGGTCGCTGTCGACGGCGGCATGAGCGACAACCTGCGCCCGATGCTCTACGGCGCCCGCTACGAGGTGGAGGTCGCCGATCGCTTCGGCGGTGACACCCCGTGCATCGTCACCGGCAAGCACTGCGAGTCCGGCGACGTGCTCGTCCGCGACGCGCTGCTGGCCGAGCCGCGCCCCGGCGACGTGCTGGTGACCCCGGCGACGGGCGCCTACGGCTTCTCCATGGCCAACAACTACAACGGCCAGCCGCGCCCGCCGGTGGTGCTCGTCTCCGACGGGGACGCGCGCCTCGTCGTGCGGCGTGAGTCCTATGAGGACCTCTTCTCCCGTGACGTCTGAACCGAAGTCCTTCCGCGTCGGCCTGCTCGGGCACGGCACCGTCGGCGCCGCCTTCGCCGAGCTCCTGCCCGCGCGGGCTGAGCAGATCGCCCTGCTCACGGGCCTGCGGCCCGAGCTGACCGGCATCCTCACGACCTCGCGCGGCAGCTTCGACGAGGTCGTCGAGGGCAGCGACCTCGTCGTCGAAGTCATCGGCGGCCTCGAGCCCGCGCGCGAGTACGTGCTCGGGGCGATGCGCGCCGGCAAGCACGTCGTCACCGCGAACAAGCAGCTGCTCTCCCACCACGGCGAGGAGCTGTGGGCGGTCGCCCGCGAGCACGGCGTGCAGCTGCGCTTCGAGGCCGCCGTGGCGGGTGTCGTACCGGTCATCCGCGTGCTCCAGGAGACCCTGGCGGGCGCCCATCTCGAGCGGGTGACGGGGATCGTCAACGGGACGACGAACTACATCCTCAGCCAGATGGCCCAGACCGGCGCGACCTACGCCGAGGCGCTCGGGGAGGCCCAGCAGCTCGGCTACGCAGAGGCCGATCCGACCGACGACGTCACGGGCCGCGACGCCGCCGCGAAGATGGCGATCCTCGCCCGCCTGGCCTTTGACAGCCCGGTCCACATCGACCAGGTCGCCTACGAGGGCATCGAGCGAATCACGCCCGAGGACATCCAGTACGCGCACGACCTCGGCCTCGGCCTGAAGCTGATCGGGACCGCCGAGCGCGTGGGGGAGGGCATCGCCGTCTCGGTGCATCCCGCGTTCCTCTACGCCGGCCACCCGCTCGCCTCGGTCTCCGGGCCGTTCAACGCGGTGACGATCGAGTCGCCCGACATCACCGAGATCACCCTGAGCGGCCCGGGCGCGGGCGGCCCGCAGACCGCGAGCGCCGTGCTCGGCGACCTCGTCAGCGCGATGATCCCGCCCGCCTCGACGCCCGAGCCGTCGGCGAGCCTGCCGGTCGTCGCCGACGTGGAGAGCTCCTTCTACCTGCACCTCGAGGTCGCCGACCGGCCCGGCGTGCTCGCGCAGGTCGCGCAGCTGCTCGGCCTGCAGGGCGCGAGCGTCCGCTCCGTCGTGCAGAAGGGGCTGGGGGACAACGCGCGGCTGGTGATGGTCGTCCACCCGCTGCTCGAGTCGCGCTTCTACGCCGCCGTCGAGCTCATCTCCGGCCTCGACTTCGTGCGCTCCAAGCCCCGCGCGATCCGCGTCATCGAGGAGGAGTACCAGTGAGCCCGGAGCGCGGCACCGCCTCGCCGGCCACGCACGAGCCGTGCGCGATCCGCGGCGGCCACGGCCACCCGGGCCTGATCCACCGCTTCCTCGGCCGCCTGCCGTTCGAGGCGACGGACCCGATCGTGACGCTGCAGGAGGGCTCCACGCCGCTCGTGCTCGCCGAGCGGGTGAGCGAGCGCGTCGGTGCGGAGGTCTTCCTCAAGATCGAGGGTGCGAACCCCACGGGGTCCTTCAAGGATCGCGGCATGTGCTGCGCGGTGACCGCCGCCAAGCGCGAAGGAGCCGAGACCGTCATCTGCGCCTCGACGGGCAACACCGCCGCGAGCGCCGCCGCGTACGCGGCGCGTGGCGGCCTGCGCTGCGCCGTGCTCGTCCCGGACGGGAAGATCGCCGCGGGCAAGCTCGCTCAGGCGCTCATGCACGGCGCACGCGTCATCGCGCTGCGGGGCAACTTCGACGAGGCGCTCGAGCTCGTCCGCGAGCTGACTAAAGCCCACCCGATCGCGCTGGTCAACTCGGTCAACGAGTACCGGCTGCAGGGGCAGAAGACCGCCGGCATCGAACTGATCGAAGAGCTGGGCGAGCTGGACGCGCTCTGCATCCCCGTCGGCAACGCGGGCAACATCACCGCCTACTGGAAGGGCTTTGAGGAGGTTGGCCACAGCCCGCGGATGCTCGGCTTCCAGGCGGCGGGCGCCGCGCCGCTCGTGCTCGGCCACCGCGTCGAGCAGCCCGAGACGGTCGCCAGCGCGATCCGCATCGGCAACCCCGCGCGCTGGGAGGAGGCCATGAGCGCGATGACGCAGTCCTCCGGAGCGATCGAAGCGGTCAGCGACGAGGAGATCCTCGACGCCTACTACTTCCTGGCCGCCCACGAGGGCGTCTTCTGCGAGCCGGCGAGCGCCGCGTCGGTGGCGGGGCTGCTGAAGTACGGCGCCGGCGATGCGCGGCGCGTGGCCTGCGTGCTCACCGGCCACGGCCTCAAGGACCCGCAGACGGCGATGGAGCAGTCGGGCTCCGTGGTGCCCTGCGAGCCGCAGCTCGCGGCGGTCGAGGCGGCCGTGCTGGGCTGAACGCGCCTCGCGCGGGCTTGCGCGAACGCTTGCGCGATTCGGCTTCTCTACGGAGCCGAATCCCGCGCGACGGTTCGCGGCCGCGTGCGCGGCGCCGCGACGCACGTCCAAGGCGGCAGCTAGGTTCGGTCTCGATGCAGCGCCGCCGCACCGTCCGCGTCCCCGCTTCCAGCGCCAACCTCGGCCCGGGCTTCGACACGTTCGCGGCCGCCCTCGCGCTGCACATGGAGCTCGAGGTCGAGGAGACCGGGACGTTCGCGGTCGAGACCGACCTGGCGATCGCGACCGACCGGCGCAACCTCTGCGTGCGCGGCTTCGAGCGCCTGCACCCGCCGGACGCGTTCACCTTCCGCATCACGAGCGACATCCCCCTGACCGGCGGGCTGGGGACGAGCGCCGCGGCCTACGTCGCGGGGCTGCTGGCGGCCGACTCGATCTTCGAGCTCGACGCAGACCTGCTCGCCCACGCCAGCGCGCTCGAGGGCCACCCCGACAACGTCGCTGCCGCGCTTCGCGGCGGCTTCGTGATCTGCGCCGACGGCGAGGCGACGCGCTTCGAGCCGCCCGCCGGCCTGGAGGCCGTGCTCGTCGTACCGCACGCGGCGGTCCGCACGGCGAAGGCGCGCGCCGCGCTCCCGGCCGAGGTGCCGATGGGCGAGGCCGTCTTCAACGTCGCCCACGGCGCGCTGCTCACGCTCGGCCTGGTCACGGGTGACTGGGACCTGGTTGCCCGAGGCCTGCAGGACCGCCTTCACCAGCCGCGCCGCGCCGAGCTGTACCCGCGCTCGACCCGCCTGCTCGCGCGCGCCCGCGAGATCGGGGCGCTGGGCGCGACGATCTCCGGCGCCGGGCCGACCGTCCTGGTCTGGAGCCACTACGAGCAGACGGGCGGCCTCGTGGAGGCTCTGCGCCGCGAGGCGACCGGCTGGGCCGACGTCATGCGCGTCCCGTTCGAGGGCGCGGGCGGCCGGGTGCGCGCGCTGTGAGTCCGGAATGCCGCACGTCGAAGCGTTCCCGGCGACCGCTTCGTCGCGCGGCGAAGTGGCTCGCCGCAGTGGTGTTAGCGGCCGTGGGCGTGGCTGCGGCGCGCGCGGCCACGAGCCCGGCCGAGGCCGCGCGCGCGTGTCGGCCGCCCACCGGCGCCGGCGTCGTCGGCTGCCGGTTCGGGGTGCACGGCACGCCCGACGAGAGCCGGGCGGCATGGCGGTCGCGGACGGGCGCGGAGGTCTCCGTCAGCGTTCGCGTCGACGGGCTCGCCGCCAACCCGGCTGCCGGGGGAGCGCCCAGCTGGCCCGTGGTGGACTCGCTCGGCCAACCCATGGGGCGCTTGAGCCACGACCCCGCGACCGGCCGCTTCGCCCTCGACGCGCTGGACGGTCGCCGCTTCGGCGCCTCGTCGGTGCGCGTGCGCGGGCGGGGCTGCGCTGCGAGCACGGTGCAGCAGCGGCGCTTCACGCTGGTGCAGATCCACGCGGCGGCTTCTGCCTCCCACGGGACGCAGGGCTTCCTCGACACGCGGGCGCTCGACGCGTCGAGCCCGTCGGGCCGGGCGGCGCGGGAGGCGTTCTCGCGTCAGCGGGGCACGGGTTGCGGACCCTCCGGGCGGGTCGTCGGCCGCTGGCGCGCGCTCACCGACCCACGCGTCGGCGGCGTCGCCCACGCGCGCCTCTCCAACGGCGCGCTCAACAGCGTCGACGAGTACGACGCCAAGCCGGACTTCGGCCACGTCGTCTGCTTCATGACGAACACGACGTCGGTCCGCGTCGGCGGGATCGCTCGGGGAATGGTGCGCGTCGGCACTCCCGTGGCCAAGGTCGACCGCATCGCGGGCTGCGACGCCAACAGCGACGGCACCCTCACCTGGCGCTACCTGGCGATCGCGACCGGGATGGGGCCGCGCCCGCAGATCTACGGCTGGCTGCCCGCGCGCTGTCCAGGGTCGCGAGCCGGCGAGAGCGCTGACCTGCGCTACGCGCGCCCAGTCGGACGCTTGCTCACGGCGCCGCGGGAGCCGCCGCCGGCAGATGCGCCTTGAGCTGCTTGCGCGCGGCCTTGAGGCCCAGTCGCCCGAGCAGCTCGTCTCCCAGCAGGAGGTAGTCCTCGGCAAGATCCGGGCGGTACTCGAGGATCGAGACGGCGCGCTCGGCCGAACCCGCGTAGGCGATCGAGGGCCGGATGGTCTGCTCGAAGAGCTTGTCGCCGACGTGCTCGCGCAGCGATTCGAACGCCTCGCGCGAGTGCACCGTGCGCATGTCGGCGATGTTCAGGAACACCCCGAGCCATTTGAGGTCCGGGTTCAGGCCGTCACGCGCGAGCTCGATCACCTCGAGCGCCTGCTCGACGCCCTGCAGCGCGAAGTACTGCGCCTCGGAGCTCAGCAGCGCGAAGTCGGCGGCCACCAGCGCGTTGACCGTGAGCAGCCCGAGCGCGGGCGGGCAGTCGATCATCACGACGTCGTAGGGCTCCTCGACCTTGCGCAGCGCCTTGCGCAGCGTCAGCTCGCGGCCCATCTTGCCCGCCAGCGTCAGCTCCGCCTCGGCCAGGGTGAGGTTCGCGGGCATGAGGTCTGCGTGGATCGCCTGCTTCGGCGAGGCGCGGCCCGCCAGCACGTCGCCCACGGTGGGGTCGGCCTCGGGATCGGCGTCGAAGTAGTCCGACAGGTTGCCCTGCGGATCTAAGTCGACGGCCAGGACCTTGAGCCCGGACAGCCGCAGGACGTCGGTGAGGGTGCGGACCGCAGTCGTCTTCCCGGTCCCGCCCTTCTGGGAGAGGACTGCGATCTTCGTAGCCACGGGCGGGAGGATCGCACGCCGCGCGTCACTGCGCTCAGGCGGTCGGCGCACCCACGGCGGCGCCCACGAGGAAACGCAGGCGGTGGCGGCCCACGACGAGCTCGTCGCCGTCGCGCAACGTGCGCCACTCGACCCGGTGGCCGTTGACGAAGATGCCGTTGAGCGAGCGGTCGTCGAGCACCCGGACGCCGTCGGCCTGGCGCACTACGAGCGCGTGGCGGCGCGACACCGTCGCGTCGTCGAAGCGGATGTCGGCGGCCAGCGAGCGCCCGATGCGCGTCCACTCGCGCGTGAGGGCGAGCACGCGGACGGTGTGGCCGTCGTGGAAGGCGAGATGCTCACCGGGTCCTGCAACCAGCCCGCGCGCCTGCGCCAGGAAGGCCTCCTGGTCCTCGGCGGACGCGCCCTCGGCGGTGTCGCGGGCGAAGCGCCCGCTCGGGAACAGCGAGGCGCGCACGAAGCGCTCGGCGCTGCAGCTCGGGCAGGGCGGCAGCGCCTTCTCGGTGGCCAGCGTCAGGACGTAGCCGCAGCCCTCGCAGCGGAAGGAGCCCGTCCCGGCGAGCGTCCCAGCGGTCAATGACTCCATGAAGCAGAGCATGCCCGCGCCGGCCTGCACGACAAACGCCACGAGCAGGAATGGGCGCGTCAGGCGCCGAACGGTGCGGCATGCTTCGACTCCAGGGGATCTCCGAGCCGGACCTCGAGCGCCAGCTGCTGCGCCGCGGTGTCACCGAGCTGTCTGCTGGCCGCCACGCCTGCGCGGACTGCGGCCGCACCCCGCTCGTCGGCGAGCAGTACCACCGCTACGCACGCGACCGGGTGATCTGCGAGCTGTGCCGCCCGCAGCACGCCGACGCGCCGCAGGCCTCTGACGTGGTGCGCCACTCCGAGCGCGGCCACGCCGTGCGGCTGCGCGCGCGCCCCGCCGCCTAGCGAGCCTGTTTGAAGAATCCACGCGACCGCAGCGAACCACCTCGCGCGCACCAGGCGCTCGGTCGTCTCCCGGCCTCGGTCATGGGGGCAGCTGGACGAGGCCCTCCGCCTGCACCTGCAGCTCTAGCCGGGGCCGGCCCCGCGCGCCCGACGGCTTGTAGGCTGCCGAGCGTGGATCCGGTCACCGCAGACGTGCTCATCTCGCGGCCCCAGGCGGAGGTCTTCGTCTACCTCGCCGACGTGGCCAACCACCTCGAGTTCATGGGGCACTTCACCAAGGACTGGCACGTCACCCGCGAGGACACCTACGGCAAGGGCGCGGGCGTCCGCTTCGCCTTCAAGCAGCGGCGCAACAAGTTCCCGTGGGTCGACCAGACGATCCTCGAGTTCGAGCCGCCGCGCCGCATCGTCCTGGGTGGCCGCACCGGCAAGTTCAACCGGATCCGCACGCTGACCGTCTACGAGCTCGAGCCCGGGACAGGGGGCACCACCCGCGTGAGCGTCTCTTTCGAGAAGGTGCCCAAGATGCTCTCGGACAAGTTCGGCGAGGGCCGTGGCTTCCACAAGGCCAAGTGGCGCAAGACGCTGCGGGTCCTGCGCGACGTCCTCGAGGGCGAGCGCGAGCACGGTCCGCGCGCCACGATCGCCGGGGGCGCGCGCAAGCCCGCGACGGGGTTCCGCTTCGGGCAGCCTGCCTCGAGCGCCACGAAGTAGGATCCGCCGCCTCATGCCTACCCGCTTCGCCGCTCGCGCCTCCGTCCTGCTCGCCGTCGCCTCCCTCGGCGTCTCCGCCTGCGGGACCGAGAAGAGCCAGGGCGACCAGCAGGGGACCGCGGAGTCCGAGGCGCTCTACCTCAACCTCAGCGGCCTGAAGTACCAGGTGCAGCTCTCGCGTCAGGTCAACCCGCGCAACTCCGAGGACGCGGACTACTTCCGCAACCTCTCGCCCGCGGCGGCCTTCCTGCCCCGCGGCCAGGTGTGGTTCGGTGTCTTCGTGCGCGTCGAGAACGAGTCGAACATGCCTGTCCCCTCCGCCCGCGAGTTCACCGTGGCAGACACCCAGGGCAACGAGTTCGAGCCGGTCAAGAGCGAGAACATCTTCGCCTACCGTCCCGAGACGGTTCCCGGTCAGGGCTACATCCCCAACCAGGAGCGCCTCCAGGCCTACGCGGGCACACAGGGCTCGCTGCTCTTGTTCAAGCTCCCGCTCGCCTCGCTGCAGAACCGTCCGCTCGAGCTCTCGATCAAGAGCCCGAGCGATTCGCGCAAGGCCGCGCGGGTCGACCTCGACGTGTAAGCGCCGCAGGGCCTAGCCGCGCTCGAGCGCTGCCAGCAGGACCTGCCGGGCCACGGGCGCCGCGGTGTCACCGCCGGCGCCCGCGCGCACGAGCAGCACCCCGACGGCCACGCGCGGCGTCCTGCGGCGTCCGGCCGGGGCGAAGGCGGCGAACCACGCGTCGGTGTCCGTCGCATCGGACGCGTTGGCGCAGTCCTCCGGGTTCGGCGCGGGAGCTCCGGGCGCCTGCGTGACCTCGCAGCGCCGGGTCGTCTCGAGCTCCGCCGTCCCCGTCTTGCCGGCGACGGGAACGCCCGGGATCGCTGCCGAGACGCCCGTTCCCGACGTCACGACGCCCAGCATGAGCTTCTCGACCGTCGCCGCGACCACGGGGGTGGTGACTCGGGTGAGCGGCGCCTGCGGAGCGCGCCTGGCGGCATCGAGGTCGAGCGTCAGACGCGGGCGCCCGCCGCGGTCGGCGATCGTGGCGGCCACGGTGGCCATCTGCAGCGCCGTGGCCTCCACGCGGCCCTGGCCGATCGCCGACGAGCCCACCGCGAGGTCGTCGCCGATCTCCTCGGCGGCGGGGATCGCGGCCACCGCCGCGCCGGGCAGCAGCGGTGGGCCGTTGAAGCCGAAGCGCTCGGCGACCGCTACGAGCCGCGCCGCGCCGAGCTTGGCACCGAGCGGCGCGAAGACGGAGTTGCACGACAGCGCGAAGCTCCGCGCGAGCGTCCCGCCGCAGGACTCCCCGTTGGCGTTCTCGAGCGAGACGCCCTCCAGGACGGCCTCGGTCTGCACGGGGTAGCTCGTGGCCTCCGTGGTGAGCGCCGCCTCCAGCGCGCCGGTCAGCGTGACGATCTTGAACGTCGAACCCGGGGGCTGCAGGCTCGAGAACGCGATGCCGGCGTAGCCGAGCAGCTCGCCCGAGCGCGGCTCGAGCGCGACGACGCCTCCGACGCGCCCGGCCAGGGCGGCGACCGCGGCGCGCACGACCGACGGCGCGAGCGTCGAGCGCACCGCCGCGGCCTGCCGCGGCCGCGTCCGCGCGAGGACGCGCCCGCCCGCCAGCAGCTCGCCGCCCGGCGTGCCCCTGAGCCGCTCGTCGAGGATGCGCTCGAGGCCGGAGAGGCCGACCGGGGTGGTCGCGGGAACGCCGAGCGCGCGCAGGCGCGCTGCGCGCTCGGGTGGTGGCGGCCCGAGCTGGCCGACGACCTCGGGAGCCACGTCGGCCACCGCAGCGGCCGGAATGCGCGCCGCCCCCTCGGCCAGGACGGCGCCGTCGCGGGCCAGCAGCGTGCCGCGCGGCGGCAGCTCGACCGTTCGGGTGAGCTTCTCGCCCTGCCGCAGCCCCGGGAAGGCGAGCTGGCGCTTCCAGTCCACGCCGACCGCGTCGCCGTCCTCGACCACGGGGAGGTCGGCGGGGGCGGTGACGCGCCCGTAGATGCGTGTGCGCAGGACCATCTGGACGCGGATGACCCTCGGGGACAGCTCACGGGGCGGCCCTCCGACGCCGAGGCGCTGCCCGGTCGCGGTGGTGAACAGCTCGCGGTGCAGCGCCGCGAAGCGCTTCGCGGTCACCCGCTTGCGCGCCCTCGGGGTCAGCTCGGCGTACATGGTCGCGAAGTCCCCTCGGGCCCAGGCGCGCGCGTAGCGCGTGGCGACCGCGGCGCGATCCGGGCCGCCGCCCAGCGCGACGACCGCCGTGACGATCGCCGCGACCACGACGAGCCCGATGCCCACCGGGAGCAGGCGCCGCAGGAGCAGCGTGCGCGCTGTCGGAGACGGTGAACGGTCGAGCGGACGCCGGGCGGGCCCGCGCGACGCGGCGCCTGGGCGCGGGAGCTGCTCGCGGTCGCGGTCCGAGGCCAAGGCGGCGCGAGCCTACCCGGGGCGACGGCGCGGAGACGCATCGCGCGTGGTGCTGCGGCAGATGGCTTCGCCGGACGGCGCCCACGCACGGGCGCAGGCGCTCCCGACGGCGCATAGCTGCGGCCGCGGAGGCTCTGCGGTCAGAGCCGGTGCCCGTGGGCTAGGTTCCGGGGCCGGCTTGGACACCGTCGACCTCATCATCCTCGGCTTCACCGCCGTCCTGGCCGTCGTCGGCTTCCGCCAGGGCTTCGTGGTGGGCGCGCTCGGGCTCGCCGGCTTCGTCGGCGGGGCCTACCTCGGCACCCGCGCGGTCCCGCTGCTGCTGCCCGACGGCTCCGCCTCGCCCTACGCACCCGTGTTCGGCCTGATCGGAGCGTTCCTCGGCGGCGTGATCCTCTCCGTCAGCCTCGAGGGCGTCGGCACCGCGCTGCGCCGCACCCTGCTGCGAGTGCCGGGGGTGCGCTCGATCGACGGGCTGCTCGGCGCGGTGCTCGCGTCGGCGCTTGCCCTCTCGATCGCCTGGGTCGTCGGTGCGGTGGCGCTGCAGACGCCGGGCGCCCGCGACCTGCGGCCCGACATCCAGCGCTCGGAGATCCTCTCGCGCCTCAACGCGGTGCTGCCGCCGTCGGGGCCGCTGCTCAACGCGATCGCGCGCATCGACCCGTTCCCGAGCGTGAGCGGCCCCGCCGCCGACGTGCCCGCACCGCGCGCCGCCATCGCCCGCGACCCTGACGTCAAGGCGGCCGCACGCAGCGTCGTGCGGGTGCTCGGCACGGCCTGCGGCCTGGGCCTCGAGGGCTCCGGTTGGGTCGCGGGGGAGGGCATCGTGGTGACCAACGCGCACGTCGTCGCCGGCCAGGACGACACGACCGTCCAGCTGCGCGGGGAGGGCGCGAAGCTCGACGCCGCTCCCGTGTTCTTCGACGCACGCAACGACATCGCGATCCTGCGCGTGAAGAACCTGCAGGGCGTCCCGGCGCTCCCGGTCGCCCGGGCACCCGAGTCGGGGACGTCGGCGGCGGTGCTCGGCTTCCCGCGCAACGGCCCCTACGACGTGCGCGCCGCGCGCCTCGCCGCGACCGGCACGGTCCTGACCCAGGACGCCTACGGGCAGGGCCCGGTGGAGCGGTCGATCACGACTTTCCGCGCGCTCGTGCGGCCCGGGAACTCGGGCGGCCCGGTGGTCGATGGGCGCGGCCGCGTCGTCGCGACGGTCTTCGCCACGGCGACCGCGAAGAAGCGCAGGACGGGTTACGGCGTCCCCAACCTGATCGTCGCCGACGCGCTGGCCGGGCGCCTGAAGCCCGTGTCGAGCGGGCCCTGCGCCCCGTGACGTGAGCCGGGCGGCGGCCGCCCACGTTGCCGCCCGTGCTGAGCACGTGAGCGCCCGCGAGCGCCGGAGGGCTACGCTGCGCCGCTCATGGCCAAGACCCTCCTCATCGCCGAGAAGCCGTCCGTCGGGAAGGACCTCTCGAAGGTCCTGCCGGGGCCGTTCGAGAAGAAGACTGGCTCGGCCGACAAGACGGAGCGCTACCTCGAGGGGCCCGAGCACATCGTCTCCTGGGCGATCGGGCACCTCGTCGGGCCCGCCGACCCGGACTCCTACGACGACAAGTACAAGAAGTGGCGGATGGCCGACCTGCCGATCGTGCCATCGAAGTTCAAGCTGGTCGTCCGCGACGAGCGCTCCCAGAAGCAGATGAGCGTCCTGCGGACGCTGCTCAAGCGCGACGACGTCACCGAGGTGGTCAACGCCTGCGACGCCGGGCGCGAGGGCGAGCTGATCTTCGCCTACCTCTACGAGCAGGCCAAGGCCTCCCAGCCCGTCAAGCGGCTGTGGCTGTCGTCCATGACCAACGACGCGATGCGCGACGCGCTGGCCAACCTGCGCGACGGCGCGGAGTTCGCCCACCTCGAGGAGGCGGCGCGCTCGCGCTCGGAGGCCGACTGGATCGTCGGAATGAACGCCACGCGCGCCGCGACGATCCGCCTGCGCTCCTCCTTCGACGGAGCGGTCTCGCTCGGGCGGGTGCAGACGCCGACCTTGGCGATCATCGCCCGCCGCGAGGAGGAGATCCGCGCGTTCGTCCCCGAGCCCTACTGGCTGGTCGACGCCGACTTCGAGGCCTCGGGAGCGCGCACGTACGAGGGGCGATTCCACGAGGGTCCGCAGCCCCGGATCGCCACCGCGGAGGCGGCCACCGCGGTCGTGGAGGCCGTGCGCGCCCAGCGGGGCGAGATCACCAAGCTCGAGAAGCGCAAGCGCACGGAGATCGTGCCGCTGCTCTACGACCTCACGTCGCTGCAGCGCGAGGCCAACACGCGCTTCGGCTTCTCCGCTAAGCGCACGCTCGGCGCCGCGCAGCGCTGCTACGAAGAGCACAAGGCGCTGACCTATCCGCGCACCTCCTCGCGATTCCTGACCAGCGACATGGTCCCCGAGCTCAAGGAGATCGCCGCGAAGGTGGGCCGGGCGCCCGAGTACGCGAAGGCCGCCGCGTTCGTGGCCGGGCTCGACCTGCTGCCGCTCAAGCGCGTCGTCGACGACGCGAAGGTCGGCGACCACCACGCGATCATCCCGACGAACGCCGAGCACAAGCTCGAGAAGCTCGCGGGCGACGACCGCAAGATCTACGACATGGTCACGCGCCGCTTCCTGGCCGCGTTCCACCCGCCGGCGGAGTGGGAGAACACCCGCATCGAGACGACGGTGAGCGAGTACGTGTTCCGCACGCGCGGCAAGGTTCTGATCGTCCCGGGCTGGCGCGGCGTGTACGGCGAGCTGACCGAGGACGAGAAGAGCGCCGCCGAGGAGGACGAGGGGCGCGACCAGACGCTGCCCAAGCTGGAGCAGGGCGAGGGCGTCGACACCCTTCGAGTCGAGTCGGCCGCGAAGGAGACCAAACCGCCGCGGCGGTACTCCGACGCCTCGCTGCTCGGTGCGATGGAGACCGCGGGCAAGCTCGTCGACGACGAGGAGGCCCGCGAGGCGATGAAGGAATCCGGCATCGGCACGCCGGCCACCCGCGCGGCGATCATCGAGCGGCTGATCGACGTGGGCTACGTCGAGCGCGACGGCCGCGCGCTCGTGGCCACGGAGAAGGGCCTGAACGTCATCCGCCTGCTGGCCGACCACCCGCTGACCTCCCCGGCGCTGACCGGCGACTGGGAGCAGCGGCTGGCGAAGATCGAGGACGGCTCGGAGACGCGCAAGAAGTTCATGGCCGACATCGCGAAGTTCGCGGGCGAGACAATTGGGGTGCTCGACACGACGCTCAAGGACGTGAAGATCCCGCGGGCCAACCTCGGCCCCTGCCCCGTCTGCGGCCACGACATCGTGGAGAACCGCAAGGGCTACTCCTGCTGGGGCCGCGAGGACCCGGGCTGCGGCTTCGTCATCTGGAAGGGCAAGGCGGGCAAGACGCTGCCGCCCGTCGTGGTGCGCGAGCTCGTGGCGACCGGGCAGACCGCCAAGCAGGTCACGGGCTTCAAGGGCCGCTCCGGGCGCTCGTTCCGCGCGAAGCTTGCGTTGATGCAGAACGAGGAGGGGCGCTGGCGCGTCGAGTTCGACGAGGCCTGGGCCAAGGAGGGCGCCAAGCCGCCGGAGGGCGAGGACGCGGGCGAGGCCGCTGCTGCGGCGCCCGCGGCGGGAGTCACGGCTGCGGTGGGCGGCGAGGTCGAGGCGGCGTAGGCGCGCGACATACTGAGAATCCGTCCAGAGGCGGCGCGAAAGCGTAGAAGTGGGTCTACCTTGAGCGGATGCGTGCGACTCTTGCCCCGCTGGCGGTTCTCGCTCTGGTCGCCCCGGCCTCTGCCTCGGCCCAGGACCCGCGCCCCGGTGGACCCGTGGAGCCCGATCCGGCGACCACCACGCAGGTCATCGTGCGCTATGACTCCGGAGTCGACGCGAAGGAGCGAGGCGAAGTGCGCTCGGACGCCGACGTGCGGCGCGAAGCGGTGCTCCCGCTGGCCAGCACGGAGCTCGTCGACCCAGAGCCCGGCGTGAGCGTCAGCCAGGCGGTGCGCGACCTCGAGCGCGATCCCGACGTGCGCTACGCCGAGCCCAACGCGCCGCGCGTGGCCTTCGCCACGCCGAGGGATCCGTTGTTCAGCTACCAGGCGGGTCTGCAGAACACGGGGCAGGCCCTGTTCACCGGCGACAACGGCGGCACGGCGGGAGCTGACATCAGCGCCCCCGCGGCGTGGGACGTGACGACGGGCAGCCCCGACGTCCGCGTCGCCGTCGTTGACTCGGGTGCCGACACGGCACACCCCGACCTTGCGGCGAACTTCTGGGTGAACCCGGGCGAGTCAGGGGTCAAGGCCTCAAACGGCCTCGACGACGACGCCAACGGCTACGTCGACGACGTCAACGGTTACGACTTCGCCGACAAGGACGCGCAGCCTCTCGACGCCAACGGGCACGGCACCCACGTCGCGGGCACGATCGGCGCCCGCGGCGACAACGGGGTCGGGGTCACCGGCGTCGCGTGGTCGTCCTCGCTCATGGTCCTGCGCTCGCTGGGTGCGGACGGCTCGGGCACCGTCGCCGACGTGCTGGCGGCCTACGACTACGCGCGGCGCAACGGCGCGCGGGTCGTGAACCTGTCGCTGGGCGGCGACTCCGGTTCCCAGGCCGAGCGCGATGCGCTGGCCGCCGCAAGCGGGGTGCTCTTCGTCGCGGCCGCGGGCAACGGCGGCGACGACGGCGTCGGTGACGACAACGACACCACCGCGACGGGCAGCTTCCCGTGCGAATACGATCTCCCCAACGTGATCTGCGTCGCCGCCAGCGACCGCAACGACCGCCTCGCGAGCTTCTCGAACTTCGGCGCCCGGACCGTCGACCTCGCCGCGCCCGGCGTCGACATCGTCAGCACCTACCCCACCTCCAGCACCGCGCCCAACGGACGCTACGTGTTCATGGACGGGACCTCCATGGCGACGCCGCACGTGACGGGCGTCGCCGCGCTCGCGCTGGCCCGTGCACCGCGGCTGACGGTCCGCCAGCTACGCGACGTCCTGCTCTCCTCCGTCGACGCGCTCCCGGCGCTGCAGCCGCTGACGGTCACGGGCGGGCGCCTGAACGCTGCTCGCGCCGTGCAGGCCGCCGCAGCCGTGGCCGGCGGCGCGCCGGTGGCGCAGAGCTCGTCGCCGACGGCTCCGGCGGACACGACCTCGACGGCGCCGTCGCAGTCGACGTCGACCGCGAGCCCGCCGCCGCCGACATCGACGTCGACCTCGCCGCCAGCGTCAACCGCTCCGGCCGCTGCCCCGCCGCCCGCCGCTCCCGCTGGCTCTCCCATCCAGGCGGCTCCCACCGCCGCGACCGCGGGCGCGAAGGCCAAGGACACGACGGCTCCTGGGCTGGCGGTGCGGGTGACGCGCAGCCAGCGCTTCCGCACCCTGCGCGCAAGCGGGTTGCGCACGACCGTGAGCTGCTCGGAGGCTTGCCGCCTGTCGTTCACGCTGACTGTGGACGCTGCGACCGGGCGTAAGCTCGGGCTGCGCAGCCGCCGGGTCGTGGTGTCATCACGAACTCTCACGCGAGCGAGCCAGCGCAGCTTCGCCCTACGGCCCAGCGCGGCGGTCCGTGTGCGGCTGCGGGGCAGCGGGCGCGCGGTGCTGCAGGTCGTCGCGCGCGATCAGGCCGGCAACCGCCGGACGCGCGCGCTGATGATCACCCTGCGCCCCTGAGCCCACCCCGCGGCTCAGCGACGCGACGCCGCTGGTGGGCATCGCGCGGCTCAGGCTGCCGCGGGAGGCGGTACGGCGCCGTCCGGCGATGACGTCCCGTGACCGTGATCGCGGGGCAGTGGACGCTCGCAGTTCGGGCACTTCCCTTCGAGCACGGGATCGCTGACGGCGGCGTCGGCCAGCCAGTAGACGCGGTGGCGGTCCTCGCCCTGCACGCGGTACTCCTGCCCGCACTCGCAGCTCCACGTCTCCTCGACGGTCTCGGCCGCGGGCGCCTCGCTCGGCGGTCCGGGGACGACGGGCGCGGGCTGATCGGCGCGCGCACCGGCGCTCCGGCGGCGGAGGGCGACGCGGGCACCCGCGCCGAGCGCGAGCGCGGCGGCCAGCGCGCCCGCCAGGAGCGGCCGGCGAACGGGCGCGCGGCGGTGACGGCGGCGGGCGAGCAGCGTGGTGCGGTGTCGGGACATCCCCTCGGACTACCCGCGCCTGGCGCGTTCCCACCCTGCGGACGGCTCGGTGCGGCGCGTCTCCACGGCGCGCTCGCCGCGGCGCTCAGCCTGAGAGGCGACCCGCCGCGAAGTCGAACAGCGGCGCGAGCTCGACCGCGACCCCCGGCAGCTCCAGTGGTCGTAGCGTCTCGCCGGCGCGGTGCACGGTTCGGCTCGCGTACGCGTCCTCGGACGGTTCCCGGTGCACCTCGGCCGTCTCGTCACCCACGTTCACGATCCAGTAGTCGCCGACCCCGGCGCGCGCGTAGAGCCGAGCCTTCGTGATGCGGTCGTAGCGCAGGCTCGAGGCGGACACCTCGATCACCAGCAGCGGCGGCGCGGCGGTCGGCGCTCCGCGGGCGTCGAGGGGAAGGAGCGCGATGTCGGGCTCGGGCATCGACTGCAGCGCCGGGAGCGGGACGCCTTGCTGCGGCGAAACGATGGCGTCGCCGGCAAGCTGGGGAACGATTCCGCGATTCAGGAACATGACGGCCAGGCGGTGCGGTGGGGCGGCCGGGCTCATCTCGACGACCACCCCGTCGATGAGCTCCACGCGGAGCTCCTCGGCCAGCAGCCCGAGCCGACCCATCTCCATGTACTGGTCCACCGTGAGCCGGTGGAGCGGCGCGAGGAGGTCGATCGTGGTCGAGGACATGGCACGAGTGTGGCGCGCTGCGGTCGCCTCGACAAGACGGGGTGGCGACGAGACGCGGCGGACCTCCATCCTCCGAGTGCAGCCGGACACGGAACAAGACGGCTTCGTCACAAGACGCGCTTTGATCAGCAACGTGATCGCGAAATCGGCAGGAGGCGGGGCGAATTCGCGTGTGCTGCGCCTAGGACGGACATGAGCACTTCTTCTCCGTCCGCGCAGACCCACGACCTCGAGCGCGCCGTTGCAGCGCTGATCGACCTCGGAGCGCACCTGTCGCAGATGGTCGCTCACATGTCGCGGGCGCCGTCCCGCCCACTGGGCAACGGTGGTCAGGGGGTGCCGATCCCGAGGGTCCTCGGCCCGCTGCTCGTCGAGACGCTACGCCCGCTGGAGGCGCGGTCCGCGCCCGGCTCGATCGGCGACGCCGCGCGGCTGCTCGAGGAGATCGCCACCGTCCTCACCGATGAGATACTCCTCGTCCCGCACGACGTCCAGCCGCCTCGGCCGAATCGGGCGCAGCGGCGCCGGCGTGGATGACCGCGACAGCGTCGGGGGTCTGGGCGTCGGGCCGGACGTCGCGGAGCACGTCCCAGGTGCAGGGACTCGATGCGTCACGTCACGTCCCGAGCTCCTCGAGCCGCTCGACGCGTCGGTCTCCTCGCCGTCGACCTCGATCGCCCGCTCGTACGCCGCGCGCGCCTTCAGCGATGTCGCCGATGCCCTCGCAGGCGCGTTCGGAGCTGCGCGGGCCGGTCTCCTGCGTCGAGCATGGCCGCTGGGACGGCGCGCGCGGCGCCAAGCGTTCACCGCGAGCCCGCAGACCGCCGACCCAGAGCTGCGCCACCGCAAGAACCTCGCGGTGCGCACCTCGCCGCGACGGTCGACGAGGTCGGTGCGAACGCGCCGACCACCGCCATGCACGACGTGTTCGGCGCGCGCGAGGACGCGCTCGCCAAGGCGGCGGCCGGCGTGACGCGGCGCCCGGGCCGGCTCGGGGCGGTCGTCGTCGCGGGCGGGGGCCCATCGTGTGCGACTGGGTCGGTCGCGCCGAGGCCTCGCCGCGCTCCACGGCCCCTCGTCCGCGGGTACGCGCTCGACGCAGTCCAGGCCGACTCCGGCGCGCCGGTCACGGTCGCCGACGTCGAGGAGTGGCTCCGGTGCGTCGGCCGCATGCAGGCGACGAAGCGTCCGACCCCGGGAAGCGGCGCCGCGGTGCACTTCGTCAACGCGCTCGTCGAGGGCACGGCCCTGGTGCACGACGGCGAGCTGCTGCGGCTCTGCGCGTTCCCGGGCGACCTGCGCGAGGCGCGCGATCCGTCGGCCGTCGCGACGGAGCTAGAACAGCCGCGCCGCGTCGCGCGGGACGTGGATCCATCCTTCGGTCTGCGCGGCGCCGATGAGCTCCGGGGGAGACGGCGTCGTCTGCTCGAGCATCACCGCCCGTGCCACGAGGGCGCACACGAGCGCGTCGAGCGCGTCGTCGGACGCGATGCAGCGCGCCTCGATGTCGTCGTCGAGTCGCAGGGCCGACGGAAGGCCGGCAACGATTGACTCCCGAAGCGCGACGGCCGAGCCGTCTTTGCCCTTGTAGCTCGCTCGAGCCTCGGCGTTGCTCGGCCACAGACCGAGGCGCCGGATCGCCGGGTCGGGATAGACCTCGCACACCAGTCCGCTCGTTCCGGCGCGGTCCACCTCGGTGCCGCGGTCCTCGAGCGCTGCGAGGAGCCCGGCCGTGCGCATCGCAGGATAGGCGATGCGGTCGGTGGTCACCGACAGGGGCTGCTTGGTCTCGTGCTCATGCACCCAGTGGTCCGTCTCTCGGCGCTCGAGCCGGAGTCGACGGCCCTGCCCGAGCTGGTCAGCGAAGACCGTCCTATCGGTCATCGCGCGGACGAAGTCGACGGGCCAACCGAACGGAGCGTCGATCGCCACCTTCGAAGGCTGCGGCGGAGTCGCGATCATGAGATCCAGCAGCTTCTCGTCATCGAGTGCAGCGCCGTCGTGGCGGCCGACGCAGCAGAACAGCACCTGGGCGCTGTCTGCGGACCATCGAATGGCGCAAGCAGCGGTTCGCTCCGGCTGGGCGGCCAGATCGAGGCCGAGCGTCACGGACGGCAGGCGGCGATCGACATGCACGGCGGCAAGTATGTCGCTTCGTGGTTCGTCCGCTGCCGTGTCAGGACGCACGTCGCCGCCTCGAACGCGGTGCATGTGTCCACCCGTTCCGGGCCTTCCTCATCGTCGCCGCCAGCAGCACCCGAGCACACGCTCGTCGCGCTGCCCTCGCGCCTGCGGCCCTTCAAGAAAGGACGCGAAGCCACTCTTGGCATCGGGCCGTGTCAGCTCTCCGTCGTCCTACCCGACCCCGAGGCGTGACCCTCACCTTCGCCCACCTCTGCACCGCGATGGACGCCGTCGGCGTCGAGGTCCGCGTCGAGCTCACGGATGGCGAGCGGCACGTCGTGCGCCTGGTGGACTTCCACGGCCTGCGCTCCCTCGACCTCCAGGTGGAGCGCGGCTTCGACGCCGCCGCGCTGATCGCGTGCTGCTCCCTCGCGCTCTGTCCCGAGTCCCCGCTCGGGCGCCAGTGGCCAGAGCTCGTCGCCCTGGCGCACGCGGCGATCGGATCGCCCGGTGTGGGAATGTCAGACCGTGGGCGCCCGGAGCGACTCTCCTAGCGTGGGGAGATACGACGATGTCCACTTGCGCCGGTTCCTGGCCGCCCGCAACGCCGGCGACGCCGACGGCATGCGTACGTGGTGGGAGGAGCTCGTGATCGACTTCGCCGACCGCATGGACGGCCTCGTGGCCGTCACCCACAAGGGCCGTCTCGACCACTTCGAGCACGAGGAGGCCGTGCAGCGGGCGATGGTGCGCTTCTCGAGGAAGCTCATCGACACCTTCAGGGGGACGTCGATGGGCGAGCTCGTCAACGCGACCAAGAGGCTCTGCTACTTCGCCTGCGTCGACGTCCAGCAGGAGGCTCAGGCCTACCGCGAGCGCCACTACTCGCTCGACGCGATCTGGCCGCAGGACGGCGGGGACGACCGGCCGTCCCCGAGCTGGGAGGGGGACGCCGCCCGCGAGGCCTACGAGCGCGAGGAGCGCGAGGCCGACACCGAGACGCTCCTCGCCTGGGCGCTGCCGCAGCTCATCGACTCCCGTCGCGCTGTGCTCGAGCGCACCCTTGCCGGCGTCCCCGTGGCAGAGATCTGCGCGGAGCTCGGCATCTCGAAGGACAACGCCTACCAGCTGCGCTCCCGCGCGCAGAAGGACTTGAAGGACCTTGCCAAGCTCTACGAGCACCCCGAGCCGTCATGACCTCCACTCCGCAACAGCTTCTCTCCGACTTCGTCGACGACTGGAACGCCGGGCGTCGCCCCGACGTCCGTGCCTACCTGGAGCGCCTGCCGAGTGGCGCGGGCCGCGACGAGCTCGCCGTGCAGATCGGCCGGTGGCTCGAGATCGCGCCGACCCCCCGCTACGACGCCGCGACGCGCGCGGCGATCAGATCCGAGCCCGTCGTGCAGCGCGTCTTCGCCGCCGTCGGGGAGGACGCCGGCCTGTGGCCGCAGGTCCTGCCGGCCCTCCGGGAGCGATCGCGCCTCTCCGTGTCGCAGCTCGCCGCCCGCCTGGCCGAGCGCCTCGGCCTGGGGCAACCGGAGACCGAGCGGACCGCGAGCTACCTCGAGCGCCTCGAGGGCGGGGAGCTCGAGGCCTCACGCATCTCCAGGCGCCTGATCGACGCCCTGGCCGACGTCCTCGGCGTCTCGGCCGGTGCGCTCGCGGACGCCGGGCCCTTCGGGCGCGGCATGCGGCCCGCCACCGCGGGGGGGACGCTCTTCCGGCGCGACGAGGGCGGCGGCGACTGGGTCGCGCAGGACATCGAGCTGCTCAGCGAGGCGGCGTTCGAGCCGGCCCCGCGCGAGGAGCTCGACGCCGTCGACCGCCTCTTCCTGGGCGGCCCGGACGCTTAGGCGAACAGCCGCTCGATCGCCGCGGCGAGCTCCGGCTCTGCCGCGGCGCGTCCACGCAGGACGGCCCCGAGGCGGGTGTCCTCCAGGGGCGGTGAGAGGTAGGGGAGGGAGCCGAGCGCTCCCAGGCGGTCGGCGAGCCCGGTGCAGCCGAGACGGGTGAACGCCTCGCCGTGCGTGCCGCCCGCGATCGCCGCCTCGAGCTGCTCACGTCCGGCGGGGCTGATCCGCTTGCACTGCGAGCACCGGTAGAGGGCCATGAGCGCGCTCGTGCCGTAGTGCGCCGCCATGACGACGATCTCGTCGAGCGTCGGGTCGCTGCCCGGGTCGATCAGCTGCTCGATCGCGGCGCGCGGGATCAGGAGCTCCGCGGCGAAGGCGTTCGCCTCGATCTCGTGCGGGGTGGTCGTGCCGCCGTTGAGCGTCGCGAAGGAGTCGACGACGAGCTTGCCGTCGTGCGCGCACCACGCGTGCCCGAGCTCGTGCGCGAGCGTGAACCGCTGCCGCACGGCAGCTTCCCTGCCGTTGACCCAGAGGACCCGCCCGTTCCAGCACGCTCCCGCCAGGCCGTCCGCGAGCGGGGCGACCACCACCGGGTAGCCCGCGGCGACCTCGACGCAGTCCAGCAGGCACCCGAGCGGTGCGATCGGGTCGAGCGCCAGCTCGGCCCGCGCCTCCCGCGCACGCTTGGCGCCTCGGTTGCGGTGCAGCGACACGACGGCGCAGGATGCCAGCCGACCCGGACCGCGGCGTCAGGCACCCCGCTCCCGGCGCGACTCCCGACGCGTGATCCACGACGACGAAGAACGGCCGGCCTGCCGAGCGACCATCCGCGAGGCCACAGTCACCCTCAACCCCTGGCGGCCGGGCATGGGTCCACGCGGGCCGCTCAAAGCCGGCTACAGCGACATCACCGCCGCGCTCGCCGACCTGCACCGAGACGACGCCGGCGAGCTGATCGTCGTCCCGGTCCGCGGCGCGCCCTGGACCGCGGCCGCCGCGGACACGTTGGTCGCGTGGGCCGGCCGCGTCGGCTACCACCGCGTGTGGCTGCCCGACGGCGTCGTCGAGCTCGACGCCCTGGCCGACGTGCGCTGGGCGAGCGTGACCTGCCCGGCCTGCGGCGCGCGGTGGGAGGACGGCGGACCCGCCTTCTGGGAGATGGTGCGCGGCGACGGCTGGTTCCCGGCGAGCTGCCTGGGGTGCGGCGGCTCGCTGCCGGAGTGGGAGGTGCTCCCGGAGTGTCAGGTCGACGCGCCGACGAGCGACCCGTGGCAGGACACCGAGTCCAGGAGGACACCATGCACGTGAGCGCCCATCTCGACGTCGACCTCGTCGCCGTCCAGCAGACCGACCTCCTGACGCTCATGCTCGAGCTCGAGGCGCCGGTGCCCGCCGAGGGAGCCACGCGCCCGGACGCGACGGTCGTCGTGGTCCTGGACCGCAGCGGGTCGATGGGCGACGGTCGCCTCGAGGCCGCCAAGACGGCGCTCGCCGCGCTCGTCGACCGCCTCGCCCCGCAGGACCGCCTCGGGCTCGTCGTCTTCGACGACGCGGTCGATGTCGTCCTCCCCGCGGGTCCCGTGACGGACAAGAGGACGCTCAAGCGACAGATCGCCAACGTCACCACCGGCGGCATGACGAACCTCTCCGGCGGCCTTCTGCGCGGCATCCAGGAGGCGCGACGCGTCGCCGGCGCGTCCGGCGCGACGGTGGTCCTGCTCTCCGACGGGCACGCCAACCACGGCGTCACCGACCCGGCGAAGCTCGGGGCGGCCGCGCAGCGCGCGGGCGTGACGGTGAGCTCTGTCGGCCTCGGGCTGGGCTACGACGAGGACCTCCTCGGCGCGATCGCCCGCGGCGGCCGCGGCGACCACGTCTTCGCCGAGGACGTCGATGCAGCCGGTCCCGCGCTCGCCGCGCAGGTCGACGGCCTGCTCAGCAAGGCGGTGCAGGCGGCCTCGCTGCTCATCCGCCCGGTCGGCGCCGTCGAGGGCGTCGAGCTCTACAACGACCTCCCGGGCCAGGCCGTCGAGGGCGGCGTCATGGTCGAGCTCGGCGACCTCTGGGCCGGCGAGCAGCGGACCCTGCTCCTCGGCTTGCACGTCCCCGCGATGCCGGGCCTCGGCCTGGCGGAGGTCGCCTCCCTCGAGCTGCGCTACGTCGCGCTGCCGAGCATGGTCGAGGAGACCGTGACGCTGCCGGTCTTCGTCAATGTCGTCCCGGGCGACGAGGCCGCGGGGCGCATCGCGAACCCGAAGGTCCGCCAGGAGCTGCTCTTCCAGCAGGCGCAGAAGCAGAAGCGCGTCGCGATGGACGACCTCGCCCGCGGGGACGCCGCCGGCGCCGCGACCACGCTCCGGGACGCCGCGGCAGACCTGTCCGACGCCCACATCGACGAGCGCCATCTGCTGCTCTCGATGGCCGTGGAGGCCGAGCAGCACGACGCCGGGCGCGCCCGCAAGCACCTGGCGGCAGACCAGGCGCGCAAGAGCCGTCGGCGCGGGCGGGAGGAGTGAGGCGCGCAGTCTGACCGGCCGCTCGCGCAGCCGGGCGTCAGGACCGATGATCGGTGGGTGACCCACCCCACCATGGATCCCAAGCTGCACGCCTTGCTGCTCGAGCGCCTCGCCGCATCCGACCTCGACGAGGACGCCCGCGCAAAGGTCACCGCAGCTGCCGGACCGCAGTCGCAGCCCGGCGCGCCGGGTCACCCAGCAGGGGAGGTGTACCTCAAGTCCGTGACCGTCGAGCAGTTCCGCGGGATCGGCCCGGCCGCGACGCTCGAGCTCAAGGCCCAGCCGGGCCTGACGCTCGTCGTCGGCCGCAACGGCAGCGGGAAGTCGTCCTTCGCCGAGGGGCTCGAGCTGCTGCTCACGGGGGACACGAAGCGCTGGGCGTCCAAGACGAGGAACTGGGCGAGCTCGTGGCAGTGCCTGCACGGCGACCAGGCGACCCGCATCGCTGCCGAGCTCGTCGTCGCGGGGGAGGGTGAGGCGGTGGAGGTCGAGCAGACGTGGGAGCGCGGCGCCACGCACCTCGACACGACCGGCCGCGGCGCGATCGACGCGTTGCTCGCGGACCGGGGCTGGGCCGAGGCGCTCACCACCTTTCGGCCGTTCCTCGCCTACGCCGAGCTCTCGTCGATGTTCGACAAGCTCACATCGCTCTACGCCGCCCTGTCGCCGATCCTCGGCCTCGAGGCGGTCGACGAGCTCCTCGCGAGCATCTCCACCGAGCGGCTCGGGCTGGAGAACCACGCCAAGCAGGTCAAGGCCGATGCCGCCGCGCTGCGCGCCTCGCTCGCCACGGACGACCCGCGGGAGGCGACCCTTGCGGAGCTGCTCGCGCCGACGAAGCCGGACGTCACGGCTATCAGCCGGCACCTCGACGCTCACCCGCACGGGACGAGCTCGACCGACGAGAGCTCCGCGGCGCTGCGCGCGCTCGCGCGCGCCGACGTCCCGGACGACGAAGCGCTCCGCTCGCAGCACGACGCGGTGCGAGCGGCTCGGGTCGAGGCGGGGGCTGCCGCGGCGACCGACGCCACCCGCGCGCTCGCGACGGCCGAGCTGCTCACCCTGGCGCTGACGCTCCGCGATCCGCAGCAGCTCGCCGACAACTGCGCGGTCTGCGGCACCGCGGGCGTCCTCGACGCACGGTGGGCAGCAGCCTCCCCCAGGCCGAGGCGGCCCGTCTGCGCGAGCAGGCCGGCGCGCTCTCCGCGGCGACCGACGCCCTGGCTGCGGCGGAGCGTCGCTGGGTCGGCACCGTCGAGCGTCTCAGCGCGCTCACCGACGACGCCGCAAGCGATCCCGACGACGCCGGCGCCGTCCTCGCGGTCGCGGCGACGGTGCGCGCGACGGCGGCCCGCGCCAGGGCGCTGCTCGAACGGCAGGACACCGCGTGGAAGGGCAGGATCGACGCGACGACGGTCTGGCTCGCGGAGGCCAAGCGCGTGCAGCGCGAGGCGCACGGCCTGAAGGCGCTCAAGGCCGCCGAGAGGTGGCTGAAGGCCGAGGCCGACACGCTGCGCAACGAGCGCTTCGCTCCCCTCGCCGAGCAGGCCATCGCGAACTGGGAGCTGCTCAAGCACGAGTCGAACGTCGAGCTGCGCGACATCACGCTGCGCACCGTCGGCCGCACGCGCCAAGCGGACTTCGACGGCCGCGCCGACGGGCAGGACGGCGACGCGCTCGGGGTCATGTCGCAGGGCGAGCTGCTCGCGCTAGCGGTCAGCGTCTTCCTCCCGCGCGCCGGGCTCGACGAGTCGCCGTTCCGCTTCTCGGTCATCGACGATCCGGTCCAGTCGATGGACCCCGCGAAGGTCGACGGGCTCGCGCGCGTCCTCGCCGACGCGGCCAAGACGCGCCAGGTCGTCGTCTTCACCCACGACGACCGGCTCCCCGAGGCGATCCGGCGGCTGAGGATCAACGCGCAGGTGCTGCAGGTCAACCGGCGCAGCGAGTCCCGCGTCGCGGTCGCCGAGTCACTGACGCCAGTGCGCCGCTACCTCGACGAGGCCAAGCTGATGGCGAAGTCGGAGAAGGTCCCGGCCGTGGTCCGCCAGCGCGTCGTGCCGTCGCTGTGCCGGGAGGCCGTCGAGGCGGCGTGCGCCGAGGTCGTCCGCGCGCGCGGCGTGGCCGCCGGGAGGCGTGCCGACGAGGTCGACGCCGAGCTGCGGGCGACCCCCTCGCTGCGCGGCCAGCTCGCGCTCGCCCTGCTCGGGGAAGCGGGCACGCAGGCCGAGCTCAACGCGAACCTCGGCTCCCTCGTCGGACCCGACGCCCCCTCGCTCGTCGGCGCGCTCAACGCCGGCGCGCACGGGGACTACGCCGGCTCCCCGCTCCACCTCTTCGAGCGCACGCGGGAGCTCGTCCACGCCGTCGTCGCCGCGGCATGAGGGTCGGCGAGCTCCTGAGCGCGGCCAAGACGATGCTCGACGAGCCGGGGGAGGAGACGGTGACGACTTGGCCGCTCGCCGCTGCGGTGCTCACCCGCCAGGCGATCGAGACGACGCTCGACGTCCACTGGGCCCGGACGGTGACGGCGATGCGCTACGCGAGCCGCAAGGAGCAGTGGCTCGCGCTTCCGTCCTACCTCGGTCGCGCGCCCGAGGTCCCGGCCGCGTGGTACGCGTGGACGGTGCTGTCAGAGGCCTGCCACCACCGCGACTACGACGTCGGGCTCACCCAGGAGGAGCTGCGCGCGCACCTCGCGACGGCGCGCGCGTTCGCCAAGCTCGTCGCGGCGAAGCTCGACGCGGCAGCCGCGCCGTGAAGCGGTCAGACGGTCACTCGCCGGCCGTGAACGCGAGCAGCGGGCCGAGCTCGACGCCGACTTCTGGCAGCAGGAGCGGCTCCAGCGTCTCTCCGGCCCGGTGGGTGGTCCGCGAGCCCCACGCCTCGCCGTCGGGGTCGCGCAGCATTTCGACCGACGCGTGCTTGACGTTCAGGATCCAGTAGTCGGCGACGCCGCGCCGTGCGTAGAGGCGTGCCTTGGTGATGCGGTCGTAGCGCAGTGAGGAGTCGGACACCTCGATGACCAGGAGCGGTGTCGGCGCCTGGCCGCCCACCTCCGCCTCGACGAGCACGGCGATGTCCGGCTCGGGCGCGGAGCCCTGCTCCGGCATGACCAGCGTGCACTGCGGCATGAGCATCAGCGCGGGGTCGAGCTGGGGAACGAGGTACTTGTTCAGCCACCCGACGGCGCGGAAGTGCGGCGGACCGATCGGGCTCATCTCGACGATGACCCCGTCGATGAGCTCGACGCGCGGGCCCTGATCGAAGACGCCGGTCTCGCCGAGGCGCATGTACTGCTCGACCGACAGCCGGTGCACCGGGGTGAGGAGGTCGATGGCGGTTGAGGACATTGCACGAGTCTGGCGCGCCGTGCTCAGAACGCAAGCTCCCGGCCGGAGCCGGCGTGCAGTGCCGCCCAGCCTGCCTCGGCGTCGGGGGTCGGCGTGGTCGTGCGGGGAAGCCGGGTCATCGTCGAAGCGTCGCGCCCCAGCGTGTGACCGAACAAGACGCGACTGCGGAGGGACGCGCGTGGAACTGCGGAGGAGCGCCGCGCGCTACCCGTCCGTGCCGACGAAGGCCACCAGCTCGTCGAGGACCACGCTCACCCGGGGCAATCGCAGCGGGGTCAGCGCTGCACCCGCGCCGTGGACCTCACGGCTCGAGAAGGCGTCGCCGGCCGGCTCCCGCAGCACCTCGACCACCCGGTCGGTCACGTTGAAGATCCAGTAGTCCGGAACGCCGTGCCGGGCGTAGAGGCGCGCCTTGGTGAGCCGGTCGTAGCGCAGCGAGCTGTCGGAGACCTCGACGACGAGCAGAGGCTCGTCCGACGCCTGCCGGAGCTCGTCGATCTCCAGGACCGCCAGGTCCGGTTCGGGCATGGACCTCAATCGCGGGAGCTGGATGCCCTGCTGCGGCGAGACGATGTGCGCGTCGTCGAGCTGCGTGACAAGTGCTCGCGTCAGCCACATCACGGCGAGCCGATGCGGCTTCCCGGCCGGGCTCATCTCGACCACCACGCCGTCGATGAGCTCGACGCGCGGCCCGCCATCGAAGACCCCGGTCCCGGCGACCCGCAGGTACTCCTCGAGCGAGAGCCGATGAAGCGGCGCGAGCAAGTCGACGCTGGTGGGGGACGCCATGCCACGAGTCTGGCGGGCAGGACTCAGAACGCCAAGTCCCCCGAGCCGACCCGTCTCACCGTCGCCCCGCGCACGCGAGGTCGCTGAGCAGCACGTCGAGCACGAGCTCCTCGGGTACGTGGCGGTCAGCGGCGGCAAGAGCCGCGGCGAGCTCACCGGAGACCGCCCGGCGACGTGCTCCGAGCGGCCGAGCGCTTCCGGCGAGGCCGTGAAGGGCCGTGGCGTAGGCCGCGGCGTCGAAGCGCCACCGACGAATGCCGAAGTCGCGCACGAGCGCCTCGTGGATCGCCAGCCCGTCCCAGTCGAAGTCCCCGTGGTGGTGCAGCCTTGCGCCCGCGTGAGCGAGCTGCCCGAGCAGCGTGCCGACGGCGGCGCTCGGCCAACCGCCGGTGCACACCAGTGGCGCGGACGCCGGCCCGAGCCGGCGCTGGGCGGCGCGGACGACGGCTGGGTTCTCACAGACGAAGACGTCCTGCGAGACCCAGTCGAGCGTGTGCTCCTCGAGCTGGGCCAGCGTGAGCACCGCGTGACCGCCGTGCAGCGCGGCCAGCGACGTCGTCAGGGCCGGGCCGGGCCGGGCTTCGAGGTTGATCGTCAGCACCGTCGAGGAGAGCGGGTCGGACTCCACGCCCCACGCGAGCCACAGCTCGCGGACGCTTGCCGCCGGCGCGTCGCCGAGCCGATCGAGCAGCCCGCGGGCGAGCCGCTCGACCTTCGCGTCGGCGTCCAGGACGTGCGCGTCGCCGCCGAACAGGCGCGCCGAGAGCACCGAGCGCTCGACCACCGGCACGACCGGCAGGGCGGCCACGACATCGAGCGCGCGCAGCCAGTCGGGGGCGTCGGCCGCCCGGATGGCGCTGCTTGAGAGCGCCGCCGCCAGCTCCGGCCGATCGACCGCCGCGGGATGCGCGAGGACCGACGCGCGCCGCACCGCCGCATGCTCGCGGCGGCCGGCGCGCTCGGCCGGGAGGTCGCGGGGCTCACGGCCGGCAAACCGCCGGTAGCCGTCGAGCGGGTCGACGCCCGAGGCCGACACCGCCGCCTCGTAGCGCGAGAGCTGCACCCGCAGCGTGGAGCCCGAGAGCACGCGCGTCGGACGGCCGGGCCAGGGGAGCGCGTCGAGCGCGTCGGCCTCCTCCGCGCTCAGCGCCTCGACCACGAGCTGCGCGTCCCCATGGAACCCCCGTCGCTCACGCGCGGCCAGCGCCCCCGCCCACGTGCGCTCGAGCCCCGGGTCCGACGCGGCGCTCACGCGACGAGCAGCTCCCCCTGCTCGAGCTCTGAGAGCACGTCGCCGTCCCAGCGGAACGGGATGGCGTGCACGCCCGGCTCGCCGTTGTGGCGGTGCAGCTGGTAGATCGACAGCGCGGGCACGGTCACGTAGGTGCCCCACAGCTCGTGCGAGGTCATCACCAGGTCGAGGTCGAACGCGACCGTCGCACCGAGCACGCGCTGCCGCGTCTCGTCGTCGATCCCCGACAGCGCCTCGTCGAGCATGATCAGCCGCGGCGCCGGGGTGTCGTCGTAGAGCGCGGCGGCGGCCGCGAACAGCGGCAGGTGGATCAGCACCGCCTGCTCGCCGCCGGAGCCGACGGCGTGACGCTTGCGCGTCAGGCGCTCCCGCGCGCCCGCCTGCTCCTGCCAGAGCTCGAAGCCGTGCCAGGAGCGGTAGTCGAAGGCGGCGGCCAGCGTCTCGACCATCGCCTCGCCACGCGCCGCGTCGAGCCCCTCGCGCGCGGCCGAGATCCTTGCGCGGAAGAACTCGACGAGCCGATCGCGATCCTCCGGCTTGGCCGAGGAGACCGCGCGGCGCAGCAGCTCGACCATCGGGCGCAGCCCGTCGTCGTCCTTCACGCGCCACTCGAGCTGGATCGTCTTGCCGCTGGCAGTCGGGCAGCGCCGCAGGATCGCGTTCATCCGCCCGACGCGGTCGCCGACGCGGCGCATCCGGACCCGGAGGTGGTCCGCGAGCTCCTCGACGAGGGTCGCTCCGAAGACGCGACGCTCCTCGGTGGTCAGCAGGCGCTCGCGCTCGGCGACGTCGAGCGCGAGGTTGCGTAGCACCTCGTCGAGGGTGCGGTCCGAGGGTCCCTCGGTGACGTGCACGAGCACGAGGCCGTCGTGGGACTCGGTGTACACGCCGAGGTCGGCCTCGGCGAGCTCCTGCCCCAGGTCCATGACCGAGCGCGTCACGCGCTGGGCCAGCTCGCCCGAGGCGACGCTCACGCGCGTCACCCGCTCGGGCAGCGCACGCGCGACCTCGAGCGCCCGGGTCAGCGGCCAGGACGGCGCGGCCGCGGCATCCTCCGGAGCGTCGTCCCCGAGCGCCGCCGCGAGCAGGGCGCCCCGAGCCAGCGCGCGGACGCCGTCCAGCGCGCCTTCGCGCGCGCCGCGCGTGGCATCCCGGCCGGCCGCCGCCTCACGCACGTCACGCGCCGCCTCACGCGCCGCGTCGTGCGCCGTCTCCAGGTCGGCCGTCGTCTGCGCCCGCGCGCGACGGACGGTCAGCAGCTCGGCCGAGACGGCCTGGTGGCGCTCACGCAGCTGCGCGCCCTCCGCGCCGAGCGCCGACTCGCGCTCGGCGTGCTCGGCGGCCAGCCGCGCGGCGTGCTCCTCGCCCTCGGCGGCGCGACGCTCACGGGCGGCGACGCGCTCGGTGAGGACGTGCTGGCGCTCGGAGCGAGAGGCGAGCGTCTCGCCGGCGAGGGCGAGCGCGTCGAGCTCGCGCGCGACGCCTGCGACGGCGCCGAGCAGCTCCGAGCACGCCTCGCGCCGAGCGCCGAGCGCGTCGTCGTCGAGCTCGGGTTCGAGCCCGTGCTCAGCCGCGTGCTCGCGCTGGCCGGCCTCCGCCGCCACGAGCGCGCTCGCGTGGCGCGAGGCCTCGGCCGCGGCCTGCTCGTGCTCGCCGCGGGCTCGGCCCTCGACCGTGGTCGCGACCCCGAGGCTGCGCAGCGCGGCGTCGAGCGGAGCGGCGGAGGGGAAGCCGGCGAGCTCTGCCGCCAGCACCGCGCCGCGCTCGGCCAGCGCCGTCAGGCGATCCTGGATCGCTGCCGCTGCCACGGCGAGCGCCTCGAGGGCCGTGGTGATCTCGGCCAGGCGACGAGCCCGGCGCGCGGCGCGGGCACCCGCCCCGAGGTGCTCGGCCGCGGGCTTGCTTGCGCGGCCGCGGAGCGGGCCGAGGACGAACGAGCCGTCGGCGCCGATTACGGCGGCTGGACCCGCGTCGCACGGGTGCGTCACCGACGGCGCATAGGTGATCGCCCCCAGGACGGCATCGACGATGCTGGCCGGCACGCTGCTCGCGGCGTCGGCGCGGAGCACCGATCCGAGCGTTGCTCCCGAGTCTTGGAGCGCGGCTCCCGAGCCCGGCTCCGCGTCGAGCGCGGCTCCCGAGCCGGCGCGGCCACCCGCCGCGAGCACGACGTCGTCGGTCTCGGCGTCGAGCAGCGAGCCGTCGGGGGTGAGCCAGGCGTCGAGCAGCCCGGCGGCGTGCAGCGCGGCCTCCAGCCCGGCGGCCTGCGACGCGGTCACCCGGTCGCGCAGCTCGACCGCGCGCCACAGCGGAGCGCCGGCGCGGCCCTCGCGCGAGGAGCGCCGCCACCCGGGCGCCGCCGGCGGCTCGTCGTGCGCCGCCCGCAGCCGCGTGGCCTCCGCCTCGAGCGCCGACCGCTCGCGCGCGTGCTCCGCGAGCTCTGCGTCGGCGGCGGCACGCTCCGCGGCCAGGCCGTCCCGCGCCCGGCCCACTCCCGGCGCCAGGAGCGGCTCGACCGCCTCGCCCGCACCTGCCGCCGCCCGCACGGCCGTGAGCTCGTCCTCGGCGAGCTCCAGCTCCCGGAGCTCCTCGGACCACGCGAGCACCGCGGCGTCACGCGCGTCTCGCGCCTGCTCGACCTGGCCCTCGGTCTCCTCGCGCAGCGCCCGCGCGTCGGCCAGCCGCTCCTCGGCGGTCCGCAGCGCGGCCCGCGCGCGTCCGGCCGCCGCCTCGGCCGCCCGCACCGCGCGGCGCAGCTCGCCCTGACGCACCAGGACGGCCTTCGCGCCGAGCGCCAGCGCCCGCAGCTCCTCGCGCCAGGCCATCGGGAGCAGTGCAGCGGCGAGCTGCTCGCGCAGGCTGCTCGCGCGGGCGCCCAGCCCCGCCGTCGTCGCGGTCCGGTCGATCTCGTCCAGCCGCTCGTCGGCGCCCGCCCGGGCGTCGGCGACGGCCGCCGTGGCGGTGATCAGCTCGGCCTCGCCGGCCAGCGCCTCGGCCCGCGCCTCCTCCGCGGCCGCGCGGCGCTCGGCCGCCGCGGCGAGCTCCGCCCTGACGCGTTCGCCGAGCTGGGCGACCTCGGCGATCGAGGCCCACGCGGCCGAGGTCACCAGCGCCCGCTCCTCGCCCTCCAGGACGGTCGCGCGCGAGCGCAGCCCATCGAGCTCCGCGCGCAGCCGCGCCTCGTCGCGCGCGAGCTCGGTCTCGCGCGCCGTGGCGTCGCGCAGCGCCTCGGCGGCGGCGCGGGCCTCGGTGTCGGCGGAGCGCAGCGCCTGCCCGCGCTCGCGCACGAGGGCCTGGGCGTAGGCGCGGTAGGTGCGCTCGTGGAAGGACTGCAGCCGGCCGCGGTTCGCGCGGACGCGCTGGAGCCCCGCCTCGAGCGCCTCGAGCTGCTCCAGGCCGCCGGCCAGGCGGCGCAGCAGCGCGTCGTCGACGGAGGGCAGGCCCGCGGCGAGCATCTCCGCGACGGCGCCGGGGTCCAGGCTCTTGGACAGGTGCGGGCGTCGCAGCTGGCGCATGAGCTCGAGCATCACGCGGTACTCGTCCGCGGTCGCGAGGCCGAAGACCCGCTCACGCAGGCGCTCGCGGTACTCCGAGGGTGTGCCAAGCAGCTCCCCGTCGTCGCCGAGGGCGGCGGCGAACTCCGCACGGGAAAACGGCTCGCGGTCCGGGCGCACGAGCGGGAACTCCTCCCCGACGCGGCGGTCGTGCAGCAGCCAGTACCAGCGCACGACGCCCGGCCGGTCGCGCGAGGCCTTCATGCCGATGCCGACCGTCACGCGCTCGACCCCGCCGTGGCGGTCGGGGCGCTCGAGCTCCAGCCAGACGTAGCCGACGCGGTTCTCGTTCTCGATGCAGCCGACGAGGTTCCACTTCATCTCCTTCGCGGTCCCGGCGAAGGGGTCCAGGCGCGACGGCGAGATGTCGCCGTCGAGCACGAAGGGGAACAGGAGCTCCAGGACCTTGGTCTTGCCCGAGGTGTTGTGCCCGCGCAGCAGCAGCCGGCCGTCGGCGAAGTCGAAGGTCTGGTCGGCGTACTCATAGAGGTTGACGATGCCGGCCCGGGTGGGAACGAAGCGCTGGGTCATGACGGAGCTCCTGCGGCGCGCCGCAGCTCGGGGTCGCGGAAGCGGTGGGCCAGCGGCGTGGCCGCGACGGCGCCGGTGGTGGTGACGGAGACGAGGTCGAGCCCGCGCAGGACGGCGACGGCGTCGCCGGCGAGCGCCGCGACGACGGCGGCGTCCTGCGGGTCGCGCTTCCAATGCGGCTCGTGCGCGGCGGCCAGCCTGCGCACGATCGCTCGGACGCGCTCTGGCGCCACGCCGCCGCGCTCGCGACGCAGCGCGTCGCACAGCAGCAGCGCGACCTGCTTGACGGTGGCGCGGGTGGGGAAGGCGACGTCGGTCAGCGCGCGGTCGTCGGTGATCAGCGCCGTGCCCTCCGCGCGCCGCTCGACCGCCAGGCCGGTCGCCCGCGCGACCCCGTCCTCCAGGCGCCCGCGCTGCCCGAGGAAGTACGCGCGCTGGGCCTCGTCGAGCTCGTCGAGCAGCAGCACGGGGTCCTCCACCAGGCGCCGCGCGAGGTCGTGCGCCAGGGCCCGGCGGGCGCCTTCCGGCGTCGGCGCGTACCCCTCGCCCGCCGCGTCGATCTCTCCCGGAGCGGTCGCCGCCAGCGCCTGCGCGGGATCGCGGAGCAGCGCGGCCAGACGGCGGCGATCGACCGTCAGCAGCGCCTCGTCCTCGCCCGCCTCCAGGCTGCGGTAGCTCGAGTGCGAGCCCGCGGTGTGCTCCAGGACGCCCCAGGCGACGAGCAGATCGAGGCCGTCGGCGAAGGCGAGGCGCTCGGAGCGCACGAGGAAGTCGACGTGGATCGGCGGCTCGCACTCGGCGGCCGACGCCTCCGTGTCGCGCGCGAGTTCGGCCAGCGCGGTCTGCGCGCCCCCGCGCTCGAGCGCCGCCAGGGTGCACAGCAGCAGCACCGCGGCGCGGTCGGACAAAGCCGGCCACTCGTCGTGCGGGCGTGCCCGCCCCGAGGCGCTCGCCGGGGCGACGCGCAGCGGGCGCCGAGCCGACCGGGCCGTCGGAGCGCCGAGGAGCCGAGCCGCGGTGGCTCCGACGTGCAGCCGGTAGCCGAACGTGTCGGTCGCCCGGCGGCGCAGCTCGTGCTCGTGGCGGCGCACGAGCGCGTACGCGGGCTCCCGAGCCCCGACGTACGGCGCGGCGAGCAGCGCGCGAAACGCGCTGCGGCGCTCCTGCTCGACCTCCTCGACGCTCACCGCAGCTCCACCTCCAGGCGGTAGTCCGGCGTCTCGAGGCGGCCGAACGGGACGCACAGCACCGTCCGCGCGCCGTCGGCGGGGGCGACCAGCACGATCTCCGCGCGCCCGTCGGCCGAGCTCGCGCGGCGACGGCCGGCGATCGCAGGCGCCTCGTAGGCGCGCGAGATCCAGCTCAGCAGGTGCGAGAACGAGCACGGGTCGAGCGCCTCGAGGTCGGAGAGCACGAGCGGGCTGCGCCCCGCGAAGCGCTCCAGCACCGACGCGAGCTCTGCCCGCTCGGCGCGACGGGTGACGGCCAGGCGCGTGGCGCCGTCCGCGAGATCAAGCAGCCGGGCGGAGCGCCCGCGCCCCGGCGTGGCGACTCCCGGCCGCCGCAGGTGCGCAACCACCGGCGCGGGCGGGGCGGCGGCCCAGCTGGTCCGCCCGGGCGAGGCGACGTCCTCCACGTCGCGTTCCGGGACGCCGACGTGGCGCGGCTGCAGAAGGCCGAACGCGCGCCGCACGACCTCGACAGCGCCGCCGTCGGGCGCCCGCTCGGCCAGCCCGGCGAGGTGGAGCAGCACGGTCGCGCGGTCGACGCGGTCGGTGCGCCGGACGATCAGCCGCTCGGCGATGTCCAGCAGCGCGCGGATCGCCTCCACGACGTTCTCGTCGAGCGTGCGCCACGGGGAGCTGTCGGCCCGCTCGTCGCCGACGAACCACGTCCGCACCCCCGCCCACTGCCCGAGCAGCTGCTCGGTGCGCCGCGCGCGCTGGGCCTCCGCGCTCACGCCACCCGGCAGCTCGACGAAGTCCTCGGCCGCCACGATGAGCGCCACCAGCCGCTCGGGCGCCGCGGCGCGCTCGATGCGCTCGATGCCCGCGAGGACCTCCGGCGTCCAGCGGCGCCGGTCGCGGCGGAAGCCCTCGAGGTGCTCGACGATCGTGCCCTTGGAGCGCTCGAACTCCGCCTCGTCGACGCGCTCGGAGCGCCGGATCAGCGCGCCGAGCGAGGACATGAACGTCAGCGCGCCCGCGTGCAGCGCCTCGACCTCCGCCAGCGCGCGCTCGAGCGCGCCGCGCAGTCGCAGCCCGTCCGGCGCCTCGGACTCGAGCTCGGCCGCGAGCTGCTCGAGCGCCGCCCGGACGGCGGGGATGCGCTGACCGTCGAGGATCGCGTGCTCGCGCCCGAGCCCGTCGAGCCGCGTCAGCAGCTCCTCGGTCAGCCGCCCCGCGGGGGTGACGTCGTAGGTGTAGCGGTTGCGCCGCCACTCCTGCGCGGTGGCCGCCAGGCTCGCGTCGTGCTCCTGCTCGGCCGCGCCCCACGCCACGAGCGACCCCAGCCGGTCGTCGAGCACCTTGGAGTCGATCCGCGCCCCGTACCGGGCCGCCAGCCGCTCGGCGACCTGCGCGGGCCGCAGGCGAAGGCCGAACGCCTGGTGCTCAGCGAACAGCACGCGCATGATGCGCCGGTAGGACTCGGCGTCCTCGGCGCTGGCGTAGCGCAGCACGGCGTGGCGGCGCAGCGGCTCGTCGGCCGGGCGCGGCGGCGCCGGCGCCGGCTCGTGGCGCGGCGCGGCGTCCCGCGCCGACGCCGGCTCGTGATGCGGAGCCGGGCGGTCGTATGAACCATCGAGCGTGAGCTCGGACATCGTGCGATGTTCGACGCTCGCTCGGACGCCTCCGAACGACCTGCAAACGCTACTGATTAACCCCCGAGCCCCTCGACGGCCGCCCGCAGCGACGGCGGATCAGCGTCGCGCCGCATGCTCGGCCGCGCGGACGTAGCTGCTCATGCGCCGGAGCAGAGCGTGATGGCGGCCGTGCGCGGTCGCGACGTCCTCGTCCTCGAGCAGCTCGTAGAGCCGGTGCGAAGGCCGCTCGACGGCGAGCGCGGGAACGTCGTGGCCGAGGCTCCGCAGTCGACTCTGCGCCTCGAGCACGAGGAGGGCCGCGGGAGTCAGCTCGCCACACCGCAGGTCGGCCGGGCCGGCGCCCACGAGCTCCCTCCCCGGAAGTGCGCTTATGCGAGCCGCCTCATGCGACGCCTCACACCACGTCCAGCTCGACGTGCGTTCCGGCGACGACCGCGAGCGCGAGGAGGTCGTCGGGATCGCTGGTCAGGATGTCGTCTCCGTCACGAGCAAGCGACACCAGCGCGGCGTCGACGACATCGGACTGCTCGGCCGCGCCGAGGAGCACGCCGGCACGATGCCCGAGCTCGTCGTCCAGCGGGGCGACCTCGATCGCGCGCAACGCGCGGGCCAGCCGCGCCTGATGCGAGCCGCCACGCCACACCTGGCCCACGACGCCACCGTGCGTCACGGGGATCCGCCCCGCGATGCGCTCGGCGCTCAGGCGCGCGATCAGCTCCCGATCCCCTCGCTCGATGGCGATCAGCGCTCCGGCGTCGAGCACGAGGCTCATCACCTGACGCCGGAGGGCTCGGGCCTCGAGACGACGCCGCCGCGGACGACGATCGAGCGTTCCTTCGCCGATCGCTGAGCGGCGTCCATCTCCTCCTGCGTGATCGTGCCGTTCTCCGCCTCGTACTGCGCGAGGAACGCTTCCATCGCCTGCAGTCGAGCCTCATGCTGGGACTGCCGTTCCAGCGCCGTGCTGACCCACGCGCTCAAGCTCTCGCTCCGTCCGGCGGCGACCGCGGCCCGGCCGGCCGCGACGAGCTCGGGGTCGACCGATACGGAAAGGCGCTCCTTGGTGGCCATGACGATCATGCTACCGCGATACCACGATCGTCCTACCACAGGACGCCTCGCTCGCCGAGCTATCCGATTCCCGAGGAGCTAAGCGGCGACGCTCCTGGCCACCTCGAACAGCGACTCGGGCATGGCGTTGTGCAACCGGAATGAGCGTGGCCTTGCGAAGGTGTACGCGGTGGTGGTCGAGCGCGAGCTGCATTGCGCCGTCGAAGCGCTTGGTGAGGCGGGGCTCGTCAGCGAACTTCTCGGCCATGCGGTGATCCTCTCATTCGTCGGTAGCGAAGCCGGCGGCGAGCGCGGCGCCGGAGCCGACCAACCGCGCCAGGCACCCAGCGAAGGTCGTGGGGTACTCCTCATCCGGCCCCGGCCCCGGTCACCCGCCCGAGAGCAGGATGAGATCGTCGCCGTGGGCGATGGCGGTTGCGTCGTTGCGGCTGATCCGGTCTGTCAGGTGCGCACCATGTCGAGCGACTCTTCGTTCATGCGGCGCTTACACGGGTTTCGACCTAACCGGGGGAACGACGGACCCGCTTCAGGTAGGACTCTCCCCGTCCGATGACCGACTCGCCCGTGACCACCGTCCGAGTCGTAACCGGGTCGCGCCGTGCGCTCGAGCAGCGTCTCGCCGACGAGGTCGTCGCAGCACGCGCCCGTGATCCGCTCGCGCCGGTACCGGTGCTGGTCGGCGGCACCCTTCTGCGTCCCCATCTGCGGCGTCGCATCGCGGAGATCACCGGCGGCCACCTGAACGTCCGCTTCGTCACCGTCGGCGAGCTCGGCTTGCGCCTCGGGCAGTCGAACCTGATCGCCGCGGGACGACGTCCGCTCCCGTTCCTGGCCGACCGCATCCTCGCCCACCAGGTGGCGCTGGACGCCGCGGGCTACTTCCAGCCGGTCGCGGCGATGCCGGGCTTCCCGTCGGTGCTCCTGCGCACCCTCCGCGACCTGCGGACCGCCGGCGTGAGCGCCGCGACGTTCGCCGAGGCGGTGGCTTCCGAGCCGGACCCGACCACGAAGCTCGCAGCCCTCGCGGAGCTCTACGCCGACCACGAGCAGCGCCGCGCGGGCTTCTACTCGAGCGAGGACGGCCTGACCGCCGCGGACTCAGACGCGCTCGGCGCCGACCAGCTTCTCGTCTACGGCGTGTGGCAGCCGACGCGGCTCCTGCTCCAGGCCTTCGACGTTCTCGCAGAGCGCGTGCGCATCACGTTGATGCTCCCGCCCGGCGACGACCCGGTCACGAGCGAGCTGACCGCCTGGGCCGACGCGCACGATGCGGTTCGCACCGAGCTCGACGAGCCGGCTGCGCAGCCCCAGCCGCATCTCGTCTCCGCGCCTGACCCCACCCGCGAGGTCGCCGAGACCGTCCGCGCCTGCCTGCGCTGGGCCGACGGCGACATCCCGTTCCACGAGATGGCCGTGGTCTACCGCCACAGCGAGCCGTACCGCCCGCTGCTCGAAGCCGCGTTCCGCGAGGCCGGCGTCCCGGTGTACCTCCACGAGGGGACGCCGCTGACCGAGCGTCCGCTCGGTCGCCGGATCGCGGCGCTGCTCGACCTCGTCGACGGTGACCTCGAGCGGGCCACGGTGATGACCTTCCTCGCCGACGCACGCCTGCCGAGCGAGACGTGGGAGCGCTACGGCAAGGTCTCGGCCGCGGGCTGGGACACCGACTCGCGCCGCGCGAGCGTCGTCCGTGGCGCCGACCAGTGGCAGCAGCGGCTCTCGGGCCATCGCGCCGAGCTCGCCGCGCGGTACGCGGAGGATCCGCCGTCCTGGCTGCAGGAGCGCCTCGAGCGCATCGACGCGTTGCAGGCCTTCGTCGCCGACCTCGACGGGCAGCTGAGAAGCCGGCACGAGCGCGCCAGCTGGCAGGACCATCTCGCGTGGCTGCGCGGGCTGCTGACGACCTACGTCGCCGATGCGAAGGACATCGTCGATGCGCTCGATGGCCTGGCCGCGCTCGACTCGCTCTCCGACGCGCTGCCCTTCGAGCGCTTCCGCGACGCGGTCGTCTCCGCGCTGGAAGGACTGCGCGCAGCCGACGTCCTCGGCGGGGGAGGAGCCTTCGGCGTCCGCGGCGTCGCGCTGCTTGACGCGAACACCGTCCGACACCTCGGCTTCACCGCGGTCGCGGTCGTCGGCATCGCCGAGCGTCGCTGGCCTCCGCCCCCGCGCCAGGACGCGCTGCTGCTCGACGACGAGCGCGCGGCGCTCAACGCGAAGCACGGCTGGTCGCTCCCGCTCCGGGCCCACGGTGCCGACCCGGAGCCGCTGCAGTTCGCGCTGGCCGCCGCCGCCGCCGACCGCGAGCTGCAGCTCAACGTCCCGCGCACGCAGGACGGCGAGACCCGCCCCGTCCTCGCGTCCACCTTCCTGCTCGACGCCGCCGCGGAGCGCGCCGGGCGGCGCGTCCGCGTCGGGGAGTTCGAGCACGTGGCGTCCGAGCTCGGTCGTCGCGTCCCCGCCGGCCGTCTGACCGCGACCCACGCCCGCGAAGCACTCACCGAGCTCGGCTACCTGCGCAGCCTGCTCGAGGACGGCACGCCGCTCGGCGTCGAGCTGCTGCGGCGTCGCATGCCGCGGTACGACCGCGTCAAGAACGCCGAGGACGCGCACTGGGCCGCGACCTACGGCCCGCACGACGGCGTCCTCTCAGCCGCCGGCGCGCTGCACCTCGACGGCCACCTCGCCTTCGCGCGGCCGTTCTCGCCGACGAGCCTCGAGGAGTACGCCAAGTGCCCGCAGAAGTGGTTCCTCGGGCGGGTGCTGCGGATCAAGCGCGACGAGGAGCCCGAAGAGCTGCTGCGGATCTCGGCGATGGACCGCGGCAGCGTCTTCCACGCGATCGTCGAGCGCTTCATGCGCGAGCTGCCCGTCCGCCCGCCCAAGCCCTCCGACCGCCCGCGTTTGGCGGCGATCGCCGAGGAGGAGCTCGACCGCGCGCGCGCCGACGGACTGACCGGCCATCCGGTCCTCTGGGCCGGCGACCGCGCCGCGATCCGGGAGGACATCGAGCGCTGGTTTGAGCACGAGCTGGCCGACGAGCGCGCCCACGACTTCGATCAGGCCGACTACGAGGTGCGCTTCGGTCCCAACCCCTACGGCGGCGCGGACGGCCCGCTCGCCCGGGACGAACCGCTTCGCATCGAGCTCCCGGGCGGCGGCGCGATCGAGGTGGCCGGACGCGCGGACCGCATCGACTACCGCACCGGGCCGGCCGCGTTCCGCGTCATCGACTACAAGACCGGCAAGGCCTGGGGCAAGGAGAACGCCCTCGACGGCGGCATGGCGCTCCAGCTCCCGATCTACCTCCTGGCGGCCGCCGAGGCGCTCGGCCTCACTCCCGATGTCGGCGAGGCGCAGTACTTCTACGCCACGCGCAAGGGCGAATTCAAGCGTGTGCGCTTCACCGGCGAGGGTCTTCAAGCCCGGCGGGAGGACCTCGAGCGCGTCCTCACCGAGATTAACACCGGGTTGCGCGGCGGCGACTTCCACCTCGAGCCGTCGAAGCAGAACTGCGGCTTCTGCGCGTTCGACAGCGTCTGCGACAAGCGCCGCGAGCGCTTCCGCAAACGCAAGGCCGCCGATCCGCACGCCGTCCGCGTCGACGCGCGCAAGGCGGACATCGCATGACCGGGCTCATCGACGCCGTGGCGCGTGAACGGATCCGCACCTCCCTCGACGAGAGCCTGCTCGTCGAGGCGGGCGCGGGCACCGGCAAGACCACCGTCCTGGTCGCGCGGCTCGTCGAGATCCTGCGCACCGGTCACGCGACCGTCGACGACCTGGTCGTCATCACCTTCACCGAGAAGGCCGCCACCGAGCTCGCCGCACGCGTTCGTGAAGAGCTCGAGAGCGCGCTGACGAAGGCGACACGGGAGCAGGAGCGCTCACGCCTGGCTGACGCACTCCAGGGCCTCTACCGCGCACGCATCGAGACCATCCACGCGTTCGCCACCAGCCTGCTGCACGAGCGGCCGGTCGAGTCGCCGGTCGACCCGGGCCTGCGGGTGCTCGACGACGTCGCCGCCAGCGTCCTGTTCGCCGAGGTCTACGACGAGTGGCTCGACGAGCAGCTCGCTCACGAGGCCGCACCGCTGCGCCGTGCGGTGCGCCGCGGCTTCGACACGACGCACCTGCGCGCGCTGGCCGACGTGCTGCACGACCAACGCGCCGCGCTGCCGATCGCGCTCCCCGACGACCCCAAGCCCGACGCCGGCGCCTTCCTCGACGAGATCGAGAGCGCCGCCGACGCGCTGCGCGCAGAGCTCGGGGAGTGCACCGATCCCGAGCATGACCAGGCCTTCCGGCAGGCGGAGCGCCTGATCGCGTGGGTCGAGGTGACGCTGGAAGACCGCGACGACGCCATGGAGCTCGAGCGGCGCGCGCTCCTCAACCCGCCGAAGGTGAAGAGCCGCGCGGGAGCGAAGGGTCGGTGGGCCTCGGACACCTCGCTGGGCGCCGTGCGGGCCGCGGCCGAGACGATCGGTGACGCGGTCGCGGAGTTCGCCGGCGGCCTGCGCGACGAGGTCATCGCCGACGTCGTCCCGCTGGTGACGGACTTCGTCGACCGCTACGCGGAGCGCCGTCGTGCCGACGGCGTGGCCGACTTCGACGACCTGCTCGTCTGGGCCCGGGACCTCCTGCGTGAGCCTGAGGTCCGCGCCTACTTCCACCGCCGCTACTCCTGCGTCCTCATCGACGAGTTCCAGGACACCGACCCGGTCCAGGCCGAGCTGGCAATGCTCCTGACCGACGTTGACGGGGACGGGGTTCCCGAGCCCGGGCGCTTGGTCGTTGTCGGCGATCCCAAGCAGTCGATCTACCGCTTCCGCCGCGCGGACATCGCGATCTACGACAAGGTGAAGTTCGGCGCGATGAAGGACGGGCAGGCGCTCATACAGCAGAACTTCCGCTCCACCGCCGGAGTGCTCGACTGGGTCAACGACGTCTTCGCGACCGCCTTCGGAGCCGGCGAATACGGCGTGCAGCCGGCCCACGTGCCGCTGCTCGCCGTGCGCCCGGCCGTCGGCGAGCGCGCCTCGGTGGTCGTCGTCCACGGCGATGGAGAAGCCGCGACGGCCGACGCGATCCGCGAGCAGGAGGCCGACCGCCTAGCGGCCGTCCTCCAGCAGGCCGTGCGCACGCAGCCGTGGACGGTCTGGGACCCGGTCGCCAAGCAGGAGTGCGCGGCGAACTGGCGCGACTGCGTGATCCTGCTCCCCGCCCGGACCGGCATCGAGCTCTACGTCGATGCGCTCACCGCACGCGACATCCCACACCGCGCAGAGACGCGGGGAGCGTTCTTCGGCGCACCCGAGGTCGCCGAGCTCATCTCCCTACTGCGGGCTATCGACGACCCCACCGACACGCTGAGCATCGTGGCCACGCTGCGCTCGCGCGCCTTCGGCTGCTCCGACGACGATCTGCTCGCCTACAGCGTCGCGGCCGGCGGACGCATCGACTACCGCTTCGCCACGGTCACCGAACCCGCGTCCGTCGTCGAGGCGCTCGCGGCCATCGGCGACCTGCACCGCCAGCGTCGCGGGCTCTCGCTGGCCGAGCTCGTCCGGCGCGCGATCGAAGCGGCAGGCTTCGTCGAGCTCGCCCTCGCACGCGGCGGCGACGCCCAGGTCGCCGCCAACGTCCTGAAGGTCGCCGACCAGGCTCGCGCATTCACCGTCTCCGGCGGAGGCGGCCTACGCGCGTTCACCCGCTGGCTCGGTCAGCAGGAGGACCAGGAGGTGGGCGAGGCCGAGGCGAGCGTCTCGGAGGAGAGCGACAACCTCGTTCGCCTCATGACCATCCACGCCGCCAAGGGCCTGGAGTTCCCGATCGTCCTGCTGGCCAACACGAACACCGACGTCGCCAAGCCGGGCGGACCGTTCAGCGACCCGCTCACCAGCCGCGTCGCCTTCCGCGTCGGGACCAAGAACACCCAGCACTTCGCTACCTCGGACTTCGACGAGTGGGCCGAGCGCGAGAAGGCCCAGCTCACCGCCGAGAAGTTGCGTCTGCTCTACGTCGCGCTGACCCGTGCCCGCGACCACCTCGTCATCCCCCTTGTCCCGCCGCCGGACAAGCGCAAGGGCCTCCTCGCCGAGATCGCGAAGCACTTGCCCGAGCTTCACGAGGAGACCTGCGGAACCGACGTCGCTGGCGTGCACGTCCTCGACCCCGCAACCCTGCCGGAGATCGGCGAGGCGGCGCCCGACGTCGCGGTGACGCCCTCGACGGCCGAGGTCGACGCGGCGCTCGCCGAGCTCGACGCTTGGGTCGCTACCCGCACCGCCACGCTCGAACGCGCCGGCGAGGGCCTGCACGTCATCACCGCCAGCAGCGTGAAGCCGATCGACCGCGTCTTCCCGCTGGCCGCGGTCTCCGACGCCGGCGAGGTCGCGATCTCTCTCGAGCTGGCCCCGCCTGTCGACATCGGCACCGCCGTCCACCGCGTCATGGAGCTCGTCACTCTCCCGGCCGGTGATGACCTCGAAGCGATCACCGCGGCCGTCTGCGCCGAGTCCGGGATCGCCCCGGCCACCGCCGAGGTGCTCGAGCTGTCGCGCCGGTGCCTCGCTGCACCCTCGGTGCAGCGCGCGCTCGGGTCGGACCGCTACGAGCGCGAAGTGCCGTTCTCCGCGGTGCTCGTTGACGGGACGCATCTCGTGGGTCGCATGGACCTCGTGTTCCGTGAGGGCGAGGAACTCGTGATCGTCGATTTCAAGACGGACAGGGTGGAGACGGCTGAGGAGCTTGATGCCGCGACGGTGGGCCACTCGGGGCAGGCGGCGGCCTACGCGGAAGCGACGGAGCGGGGGACGGGGCTGTCGGTGCGCGAGGTGATCTTCTTCTACGCGCGGGCGGGTGCGGAGCGCACCTTCGAGGCATCGCAACTCACCCTGCCGGAGGCCCGTTGATGCACGACGTTCTGACCGAATCGCGAGGGGAGAGGCCTTCGGCATCTCGCAGGACACCCGCGTTCTTCGCCTCGTCGTGGAAGCCGACGAACCGAAGGTCCGGGGTGGCGGGCCGCTTGGCCATGAGCAGGGCGATGCCCGAGCGCAACGAGCTCATACGGACGCAGATTGAAATCCCCGGAAGCTCTGCGCCGCTTCGCGGCCGAGGGCCCGTTCATAGCGTCGTCGTTCACGCAGACGAAGATGTGCCTGATGCTCGCGGCGTGCCGAGCTGCTCCTCGGCGACGGATCCATCGTGTGCGGACGCGCTCGCGTTCGTCTACGCGCGGGCGGGGCGAAACGAGCGCCACGCGGAACTGCCCTCGCGTCCCATGTGCTCACACGCCAGGCGTCGAACGGTCTTCGGGGAACGCGCGCTTGGCCACGGCACCGACGCTCCGCGTCGCGACTGCGTCAACCGACCCGCCGACGACGCCACCGAGCACGGGCACGATCTTCGTGACGTTGACGAGGCCTTTGCTCCCGGACTTCGTGATGAGCCGGTAGCCGATCTTCTTGTTGATCTCGATGAAGACCTTGCCAGGGATCTTGTTGGTCATGGCGGTGCCCGTCTTGACCGCGAACTGTCCCCCGAACTCCTTCATCGTCTGCGTGACGACCGCGTCACCGGCGATGGCCGCGAGGACGACGGTCCGCACGCGTTCGTCCTGCAGGTCGTACCCGCGGATATGAGCGATTGAGCCGACCATCCGGGCCTGGACGATGTAGGCGGCGGCGAGGCCCGCTGGGAGGGCGACAGGCAGCGTGATCAAGCCGCCAAGGCCCGTCGTGAATCCGGTGCCTGCGCACCGTGCGACTTGCCAGCGAATGAGCGAGTCGATCCGGTCGTCGTCGGAACCGAAGCGATGATCTGAGAGATAGTCGTCGGCGAGTTCCTTCGAGGACTTCATGCCCGGAGCACCTCCCTCGACGCCGAGGTCGATGATCTTGTTGACGAGTGTGAGGGCGGTGCTGCTCGATGGCTTTGCCATGGGTTTCCTTCTAGGGGGAGGGTTCGGAGACGGGTGCGGGCTGCAGGTTGATGAGCAGGTCGTCGAGGCGTGTTGTGATTTCCGGGGTCCGCCGGAGCACATCGAGCAGTTCGTCCTGGCGTGGTTGGCCGAACGCAAGGCGGTAGATCCCCAGCAGCGTTGTCAGGTCAACGAGCCGATCCGCGTCGCGGCTCATCGGAAGGGTGAGCGCGTGACGCTCAATGCGGGCGTCGCCTTCGTAGATCCAAAACGGCTGGAGTCCCTCCTCAGCCTCGGGGACCGCAGCGAACATCGCTGACCACGGATCGGCAGCAGCGAGCCCGTGCGCCCGCTGCGCTGCGGCGATGTTGCGCCTTACCGCGTGGTTCTTGAAGCGGTGAACGCGGCCCTCTCGCTGCTCGAGATCAACTGGGTTCGACGGCAAATTCCAGTGGAGCACCGCGTGGCTGTAGTGGTGGAAGTCGAGGCCTTCCTGCCCGATCGACGTTGTTGCCAGCACGAAGGGCCAGAACGGCGAGTTGAACGCCTTCCTCACCGTGTCGACGCGGTTGACCGACTTGGCGTCCTCGGTCCGACCGTCACCCAGTCGGAGGGCGAAGCGCGTTCGCATGCGCAACGGCTCGCCGATCGCGCCGTTCTCGACGGTCCGCGCTGTGAGGTCGGTGGTCTTGATGCTGAGCGAGTCGACGGCGGTCCTTACGGCGGCCGCAACCTTCCCGCCCTGCTCGGCCGGGAGGTCCTCCACCCAGTCGCTCAGCGCGTGGACGTACTCGTCTAATACCGCCTGAAGGTTGCCGGCGACGCAGTACTCGAGCGCGGCCTTCCAGAAGACGTCGTCGGCCTTCGCCGTCTCGGAGAGGCTGCGGATGATCGCGTAGGCCTCCGGAAGGTTGAAGAGATCGCGGAACGCGAGTCCCAGTTCCAGCGCGGGACCGAACTGCTCGGCCACCGGAGAACTCGCTCGGGCACGCCGCAGAGCGCGAAGCGCGCACACCCCGGGTCCTCCGACAGCCACATTCGTGAGCACTGCCGCAAGGTCCGCCGGCCGACGCCCGAGTCGGGACGGGTCTTCGACCAGTCGCCGAAGCTGCTTGACGTGCTGGCCCAAGACCTTGGTCTCGACCGACGCTTCGCCGATGGCATCGAGCATCTTGGCCGGCCGGTCAGCATCGTGCTGCTTGTCGAGCAGGAGCGGAGCCGCGATGTACCAACGCGCATCCTCCGCGCCACCGGACGGCTGTGGAAGCGCGCTGAGCGCCTCGTCGATGGCCTTCTGCACCGCGCGGACCACCTCGGAGAGAGACATGACGTCTCCGGCGCTTTCGTGGTGGCGCGCGAGCAGCAGTGGATCTCCGAGCTCAGCAAGGGCGATGCTCGGCATCGACAGGACGAGCTCGGTCATCGGTCCGCCGGCGCGCCACCCGAGCGCTTGCGTCTCCGGCCGACGGCGGCCGGGCATCGATGCGAATAGATGGCGTTCGGCTTCGTAGCTGACGAGGGACGCGATCGCCTTGGGGACGACGGTCCAGGCGGAGAAGATCAGGCGCTTCGTCTTCACGGTGGCCGTGTCGAAAGGCCGTCCGCTCCCGTAGTACGGAAGGCTCGGCGGGAGCCAAAGAAGAGACCACGCCTTCTCCTGATCCAGCCGGTCGACAACGCCTCGCAGTCGAGCGTTGCCCAGGTCAACGGCCCGCATGTCTCGAACACCGGCTGCGTCGAGCCCGTGCACGATCGCCTCGACCTTCCCGCTTGCCAGCCCCTTCTCGAAGTCCTTCGCGAGCTCGTAGCCGTCCATGAAGTTCAGAGGAAACGGGGCACTCTTCCAGTACTCGACCATGTCGGAGGTGCGCAGCGCGCTGGCGATCCGATCGAGCTCACGGAACTGGACGAGATCGCCGGGGACGAGCCGGGGCCGGATCTCGTTGGCTGGCTGAGAGTCGAGCATGCCGTTGCGGTCGCCGGTGGCGCCGAGGCGCTCGGTGCGGCACATGACCCGCCGCAGTTCGGTTGCAATTGCGTCGCGTGTGGCTGAGAGCGCGTCGACGTCGGGGTCTTCGCCAGCTAGCGCACGTAGTCCCTCGCGATAGTCGGCAAGGGCCGCCGTCACCCGTTCGGTGGCGTCCGTGTCGTGGCCGAGGAGGAACGTGGTCGTCTTCAGGAACTCGCCGTAGTGGTCCTCGTCGAGCTCGGTGCGACGGGTCAGCATCTTGTACGGCGTTGCCGACAGCAGCAGCGTCTTCGCACCTTCCTGCCGGAAGAGGAGATCGGCGAGCTCGCCCACCGGACTGTTGAGGTCCATGAGCTTCGGAAACCGCTGGAACTCGTCCAAGATGATGAGATCAGGCTCGAGCGCCCCGATGCATGTCTCGGAGAGCTGTCGTCGAAGCGTTCCGAGCATCTTGTTGCGCTTGTGCTGGTGATCCCATTCGCGCTGAGCGCGGCGGCCGGTGGACTGCTCGGCAAGGTCCATGAACTTGGCGAGCAGGGACTCCGACCCTGCGGTCATGTCGCGCACGAACGCTCCGAGCAGAGTCGGATCCAGATGTGCCTCCTTGATGCTCTGCTTCTGGTGGCGCCAGCTCCAATCGGACACCTCGTGCTGCAGCAGCCACTCCGCACCTCGGCGCCGCATGAAGCGGGCTCCGGCGAGCCGGTCGTCGGCGAGCATCGTCCAGAGCAGGGCACGCTCGTCGATTCGGCCGCGACTGGAGCGAAGGTCGAGCGATGTCGTCGGCGTGATCGGGATGAAGTTCACCGCCATCTCGAGTCCTGGAAGCTTCGCCGTCAGCTCGCGTACGTGGATCGGCAGCTTTGTGATCCGATCGGTCACCGCCGCCTGCCGGTTACCAACAATCGCGAGCTTCGAGAAGTTCTGCTTCGCGATTGCCTGGTTCGAGCACACGTACAGGACGTCGATTCGTCGATCAGGTTCCGTCGCCGCGTAGTGCTCGATGAGCTTGGCGATCACCCCGCGCGCCACCATCGTCTTGCCCAGTCCGACCTCGTCGGCGACGAGATACCGGTCGACCGGTGTGCGCGGATCGAAGAAACGCGAGAAGACGTGCTCAACGCTCGCGCGCTGAAACGGCTTTAGTCGATCGAGGTAGCCGGCGGCCTCGAAGCTCATCGCGAGCGCCTCTTCGGGAGCGCGGCCTCGAACGTGCTCCAGAGCTCGAGGAACCCGTCTGGGAACCGCTCCACTCCATCGTCGGTCGATCGCAGCTGCTCGATCACGCCACGAATGCCGCCGAGGCGTTCGGGCTCCCGGGAGAACGTGCGGACGAGGTTTTCGAAAAGCGGCAGCTCGAGCTGCCAGCCGGTGTCACCGTCGCCCGCCTCGCCGGCGAGCATGCGACGAACCGCCGCAGCAGCCTCCGGCCCCTCGTGGCCATCGGCGAGCATCATGAACAGCAGTCGCATCAGCTTTTCCGCGTTCGGGATGAGGTCGAGGAGCAGTTGCTGCTCGCGACCTGCCGGTGCACCGAGGAGCTCGGCGACGATGACGAAGGTCCGAGCGGGGACCTTCAAGCCGGGGTTTCCTGCAAGCTCGAGTGCGATCAATCTGGTGAGCCGCGACATCTCTCCGGCGTGAAGCTCGCCGGTGGCTCGCGCTGCGTCGGCGGCCAACGGCAGCCAGCCTCCGGCCGAGGTCACGAGCCGTGCGCGGAGGCGGTCGCCCGCTGCCAGCTCGACGCCGTCCATCGGTAGCACGAAGTCGACGGTCCAGCGGTCATCGTTGCCACGCACGCTGCGGGCTGTGGCCGGCTGCGCGGCGAGCGTGCGGGCGAGCGCTTCGAGCCGGTCGGCCTCGAGCTCCTCGGCCGTCTTGGTGGACGGCTCGGCTGCTGCCGGCCTGCGTTCGACCAGTAGCGACCTCAGGGTCGGTTCCCGCTCGGAGTGCTCGAGGAGCTTCACGATGCGGCTCTGTGCGCTCTGCGTCTCGAGCTCGACGAGCAGTTCGATGTTGTCTTGGATGGACGCGGTGCTGGCGTTGGCGGAGCCGGTGAAGACCCTTCGCCGGGTCCCATCGTCGAAGACGTGCACCTTCGCGTGGAGGCCCGAAAGGGTGACCAGGTCATCGTCGTCGGATTCGGCCGCCTCACCACGGAGGATGAAGACCTGCTGCCAGGGCTCGAGGGCCGTCCCGCCGAGTTCGCTCAGTGTGTCCGGGCGAGTCACGAGCGCCCGCTTCGGGGCAAGCTTCGCGAGCGTCTTGAGCCGGCCGGGTGCGACGAACGGCGAGATCACGAGCGAAGCCTCAGCTTCGACACCTGCCATCGGATCGACGCCGTCTGCAAGCATCGGCCAGAACCGGAGGGTGTCGAACCCGTCCGGGACGTCAAAGGACTTCCCGGCCAGTGAGCGGATGAGATCACGGGGGATCGGGCTCTCGCTGTGCCCGGTGAGGTACTCGAGAAACGCGCTCAACTCGGATGCGTTCCCGGGGGTGTCCCCCTCGAGGTTCTCGTCAAGGCGGAGGATCGTGTCCCACGAACGGTCGAAGGTCAGGTTGCGGGACAGGACGAGCACGCGGTGTCGCCGCTCCCGTCCTCGCTTGTAGCGCAGCACCCAGACCTTCGGGTGGAACGAGCCGTCAGGGATGTGGACGGGCACAACCGTCGATTCGAGGAGCGGCATCAGCTGTCGTTCCTTTGGCGGCACGGCGATGTGGCTGGCGTCGGTGAAGAGCACCATCTTGTCTGCGTAGGACTTGATGGTCGCCAGCAGGGCAATCGGGTCGACGTCCACGGTCCCCGCGTCGATGTCGAACTGCGCGAAGGCCAGCGGCGCCGTGAGCAGCGCGTCGAGGTCGAGCGAGTAGCTCGTACCGACGGCCGCGTCGAGGGTGAAACCACGGTCGGGGCGGAGCGAATCGAGCAGGAGCTCACGGGAGTTCGGCGTGAGCACGGTCAGTCCTCCAGACCTTCGCGGATGTCATGGGCGAGCTGAAGCGCGTTCGACCACCGGAACGTCAGCGGGCCCGGGATGCTGCCTCCGTCACCGCGGTCCTGTTCCCTCGGGGCCGCGAGCCGTGCCTTCCCGCGTTTGCTGTGGGCTTCGCGATCCTCGACCAGACGGATCGCATCCACGTTGCGCGCGACCCCGAATGGGTCGGTCAAGGCGCGGCGGGTCCAGGCCGTGACGAAGCGCTCCTCGGACGGGAGGATGCGCCGTTGCTGCGTGACGACTTCGAAGAAGTCGTCGAGGTTGTCTGCCCAACGCTCGAGCTCGTCGGCTCGTGGCCCCGAGACCCGCTGTGCCCAAGCTTCGAGAGCGTCATCCGCGGCTTCGAGCGTCTCCTCCTTCTTGCGGACCTCGGCGAGCCGTCGCGCGTAGAGCAGCGTCGCTCCGTGGGTGACGTCGGAGAAGCAGCCGGCGTGGCTGACGGCGCGGCGTAGGTCGGCGCTGGCCACGTTCGAGAGCGGGCGTCTCCAGGGGGCGGGGACGTCCGCGATCTCGTCGCCCCGGAGCAGGTCGGCCATGAGTGAGTCCTTCCGCGAGTGGGCTCGACTGCCCTTCTCCGCATCCTCGGCGAGCACCAGATCGCGAAGGAACTGTGCTTCGGAGCGCGTGAGCTCGAAGCCGTCGACCTCCGGAAAGCCCTTCGGCATCCGCGGCAATTGAGGGTTCCAGACCGAGGCCGGGCCTTGGGCATCGTCCTCGAGCGCCCGGCGAGGCTTCGGTGGCAAACCCGTCCGATACTGGCGCAGCGTCCCGGCGCCGCTCTCCCGCACACCCCATTGCGACAGGGCGGCCCAGAGGATCACGTCGGGGGGCGAGACGGGGTACTTGGCCCGCGCGCCGATCAGTCCGTTCGTCGCTCCGTTTTGTCGAAGCCCGTCCCTGAGCTTGGCCTGCGCGCGACGGGCGGCAACCTCGGGTGCGAGGCGTCCGATGCCGTCGGTCTCGAACTGCTGGTACATCCAGGGAACGAAGAGCAGATACCGAGCTCGTCGCCAGAGCACGGAGGTCCCCGGGAAGAGCCGGTCGGAGAACGCGTCGCGCATCCGTCCGAGCCCGAGCTCGTCGATGCTGCCTTCCTCCCTGAGCATCTCCACGATCTCCCGCATGCGCTGGCGAGCCGGCTCGTCGAAGTCGAGCCACGCGAACGTGGAGGTCACACTGAAACCCGGGAAAGCATCGTCCGATCCTGTCCTGATGGTGGGGCAGACGCAAGCGGCATGAAGCAGTGGTCGGGAGGAACGTGCGTCAGTTGACACAGCGATCGGATGATCGCCACCGTCTCCCCAAGGCGGACCTGCCTAGCGCGCCGCTTCGACCTCGGCGAGGAACGGCTCGAGGCTTCGCGGGCATCGCTTTCGCGCGACCTGCAGGTCCATCGCCGCTGCAAGCTCCGCCTGCACCGCCGCGCCGGCGGGCTTCCCGAGCAGGCGTTGGAGCAGGCACTTCGGGTGGTTCGACGTAGGGTCGTGCGGGGCGCCCCAGAGAAGCTCGGGCGACTTCTTGAGCGCGGCGTCCTTGACTACGGCGTGTTTGCGGACGACGTCCGGGTCGGCCAGCGCCCACGCTTCGGTCGTCGCCACCGGCACCGCAAGCGCGGTCGGGGGTGCGCCGGGACCGGCTTGATCGACGCCGGAACGAAGAATCTCCCGCCGTGCCGTCCAGTTTGCCGGCGCCTTCTTCTTCTTGCTTGCCGCCTCATCCGCATCGGTGTGGATCACCGCGAGGTCGCAGTCTTCAACGTCTGCGAACGTCACGGCTTGAAAAGCGCGCTTCGCAAGTGCCCCCTTGACCGATTTCGGTGTCTTCGTACCAAGTCGGAGCCCGGGGTAGCCGACGAACTCGATGTCTGTTCCGAGAGCCCGACGGATCATTGGCTGAAGGAAGCCCTCATCCTTCGGATCGCCGTAGCGGGGGTCGATAAGACCCCCGATGTCGCCTGCGCCCTCGGCGCTCAGCAGCACCCTCACCGTTCGACGCCGTCGAGCAGCTTGCGCTCGCCAAGCGCGTACCACGCCTCACCGGGAGCGAACGCCTTCGCCATCTTCGCCCACTTCTTTGAGGCCGAGAGTGGCGCAAGGTCGATGTCCCCGCCCTTGGTCCGACCGACGAGGAGCACCTCTTCGGCGGACCCGACGAAGCTCGCGGCGACGGGGGAGTGGGTGGAGGCGACGACTTGGATGCCCGTCTCGGCTAGAGATCGCAGCATCTTCACGATCGCCCCCAGGAGATGAGGGTGAACCCCGTTCTCGATCTCGTCGAACAGGAGGACGGACGGCTTGTCATTCAGCTCATGGAGGGCGGCGAGCGCGAGAAGCCTGAGGAGTCCGTCACTGACCTGTCGGCTCCCCAGGGTGATCGTGCCTTCGCCCCGCGATTCCACGATGTCCAAGCGGGTGACTCCCGACCCGCTGCTTCGCGTTGCCCTTACCTCGCGCAACGGCTCGTAGTGAGCCTGGGCCCGTTCGACGGCGGCCGCGCGGCGCTTCGGGGGAAGGTCTCGGAGGAGGGCGGCAAGTCCTTCGCCGTGGATGCCAAGTCCGTCGGGGTGGGGCTTCGATGGCTCGCGCAGCACCAGCGGATCGAGCACCACGTAGGGGCGGACTCCGCGAGCCCAACGGGCGAGTCGGCCAAGGGTCGGAAACCGGTCATCGTCTTCGGGCTCGAGCGCCGACAACCATGAGCTCGGCAGTGTCTGCTTGACCTGATCCACCATCTCGCCTGAGGTCTCGTCGAGACGCTCCATGGTGCGTCCCTTTCGCCACATGAGCACCTTGCCATCACGCATCACGGATTCCGCAGCTATCCCCAGATGCTTGCGCTTGCCGAGTTCCAGCACCCACTCGATCGGCTGTCCCTCAAGTTCGACATGGGCAACGAACCGCATCGACTTTGTTTCCGACTTGAGGTGGACGAGGTCGCCGTACTCCCACAACCGTTGATCAAGGGCCTGCCGAAGGTTCCCGCGGGTGAGGAGGCCGAAGAGCTCGATGGCTTGGAGAACGCTCGTCTTTCCGGCTCCGTTCTGGCCGACCAGGAGCATGAACGGGGTGACCGAGATCTCGCTGCCGGGCTCGCCGAACGCCTTGAACGAGCGGATGTCGAGGCGGGTCAGCACGCCGGGGACTCTACGGGGGGCGCAGGACCGAAGCGCGTAGTGCAACCAGTCGTTCTCAAGCGACGGTGAGCGGCTCCGTGAGCGCGCACGCGACCCCCTCGTCGTCGGAGTCCCGTGCTCGGACCATCACGTCGAGCGACTCCTCGGGTACGGCCTCGGAGAACTTGATCGCGTCGCGCCGTGCCGGCGGCACGTCCCACGTAAGGACCGCATCAGCAACCGCCGCCTCCACCGCCTCGACCGGCGGCATCGCCATGAGGCCAATCGAGAGGTCGTCCGCACCACTCACCGGGATGCCGGTCGCGGCGCACCGTCGTGCCAGCTCGGCATTCGCGCGGCCACCGGCGAACGTCCACCAGCGTGTGCGCTGCCGCGCGTGGTCGCGCTCGAGCGCGGTGCGGCCCTCGGCTGCGAAGGGGAACTCCTCACGGAGCAGGTCGAGCTGCACGGAGGCGCGGCGCGTCGTTGCAAGAGGCCGTTCCTCCGAAGCCACCAGGCGTCGGATCGCGTGGCAGACCTCGATCGAGAGCGCACCGCCGGAGCCGGCCCAGCGGGACTTCCCTGGATCGTCGCTCGGCTCGACCCACACGATCTGCCGGTGCCAGTCCACGTCGCCGACGCCCCAAGACTGGCCGCCGAGCAGGATCGTCGGGCGCTGCCCGTCACGGGTCGAGAGCGCGGACGGGTCGACCTGGCCGAGCAGTCGCGCCCCCCAGCGCACGCTCAGCAGCGGCTCGGTCAGGAACAGGGAGGTCACGTCCATGAAGTGCCGCCGGCCGAAGAGCCGCTCGCCCTCGACCCCGATCTGGAGTACCCCGCCGAGGTCGAGTAAGACGTCCCGCTCGACCATGTGGTCGGCGACCGCAGTGAGGTCTGGCGCGGTGAGCTCGCCGATCGAGCCGACCGCGAGCAAGCTCCCCGGCCAAGCGCTCCTGCCGACCCGACCCTCGCTGAGGACCCGCGCGAGCAGCTGCTGTGCGACGAGATGCACGGGCCGTGGCGGCGGGATGAGCGGCTCCACCCAGCCGTCCTCGATCAGCGAGACCAGCGCGAGCGCCTGGAGCAGCTCGTTGTCGTTCGTCGCGAGGAACAGGCAGTTGCGGACGGTCCCGGCCCGCCGCCCGGTCCGGCCGATCCGCTGGAGCACCGAGGCGACGGTCCGCGGGGCGCCGAGCTGGATGACGCGGTCGAGGTCGCCGACGTCGATCCCCAGCTCGAGGGTGCTCGTCGCGACGATCACGCAGTCGCGGGACTCCATGAACGCGCGCTCGGCCTGCCTGCGGTCGTCGGCGGACAACGAGCTGTGGGAAACGAAGGTCGTCACCCCGTCCCGGCGCAGCGCGGACGCGAGCTCCTCCACCCGAGCCCGGCTGTCGGCGAAGACGAGCCGCTTCTCTCCACGGTGCAGTGCCGCGATGATCTTGGCCGTGTTCTCGACGCTCGCCACCCAGTCCACCGTGAGCTCCGGAGGCGCGGCATCGTTCGCGACGCTCACCACGCTGCGGGGGAGCGAGCTCCCGACCGCGAGCCAGTCGAGCAGCTCGGCCGGGTTGCCGACGGTGGCGCTGAGCCCGACCCGCTGAATCGGTTCCGGGCGTAGCTCGTCGAGCCGTTGCAGGAGGGCGAGCAGGTGCCACCCGCGGTCGTCCCCAGCGAAGGCATGGATCTCATCGACCACGACGGTCCGGACGTTTCCCAGCAGCGCCGGGGCGTCGACCCGCGTGGAGAGGAACATCGCCTCGATCGATTCCGGCGTCGTCAGCAGCACGTCGGGCGGATCGCGCAGGATCGCCGCGCGCGTGCTCGCCCCGATGTCCCCGTGCCAAAGCGCCGCCTTGCGCCCAAGCAGCTCGCAGTACTGCTCGATCCGCGGGTACAGGTTGTTGAGCAGCGCCTTGAGCGGGCACACGTAGAGGACCGTCAGTCCGCCCCACCGCTCCTCGCTCATGCGGGAGAGCAGAGGCAGGATCGCCGCCTCCGTCTTGCCGCCAGCCGTCGGGGCGCCGAGCAGCGCGTGGTGGCCGGCCAGCAGCGGCTCGATCGCCTGCTCCTGAAGCCGACGCAGTCTCCGCCAGCCGAGCGTGTTGACGAGGTGGTGAACGACGCCGGGGTGCAGCTGGGTCAGGGGATCAGTCACGGGTGTTTGATGAATTCGTACCGCGTGCCGCGGGCTCCGCACTGCGCCTTATGGGGCCGATTCGGGATGCGGGGAAGAGAAATGCCATTGTTGTCAACTCGCTAGACCCTCGAAACCAAGAACGGCATAACTTGCGGACGGAGCTACAGGTCGAGCTCGATGTCGTCGGCGCTTCGGGCGGCGGCGCGCGCCTCTCGTTCCTCCAGGGTCAGCTCGCCGTCGGTGACCGTGAGCGCGTAGTGCTCGCGGGGTCGGAAGTCGGCGTGGTCCTCCACCTTGTCGAGCACCTCGCCGACGAGCTTTCGCAGGAACACCCGGGGCACGATCCCGACGCGGCCGCCGAGCTCCCCGCCCACGGCGGAGGCGAGCTCGGCCACGTAGGCGTCGTCGACGAGGGAAGCGATCCGGTCGGGAGCCGAGGCACCCTCGGCATAGATGTCACGCACGCGCCGGCCGACCTCCTCGAGCCGCTCCCGGTCAAAGGCGGGAAGTCGGATCTGCACTGCGCGCGCGTTGTCGAACCGCGGATCGCCTGAGAAGTCGACGTGGAGCCGCTGGGCGAGAGGCGCAAGGCGCTGGATGCCCTGCGGCCCGTCGTAGAACGCTGGCGTCCCCGTCATCAGCAGGTACAGCCCGGGGAAGCGCCCGGAGTCGACCTCGTCGATCAGCTGCCGCAGCGCGTTGAGCGCCTTCTCACGCACGTCGCTCCGCACGCGCTGGAGCGTCTCGACCTCGTCGAGCACAACAAGCAGTCCCGGGTGCCCGGCGTCGCGGAGCACCGTGAGCAGTCCCTGCAGGTGGGCGAGCGCGCCGAAGTGGTCGATCTCCCCTCGGACCCCCGCGCGGCGCCGGATGTCCGCCGGCACGTTCGGCTGCGCGCCGAGCCAGGCGAGAATCCCGTCGGCCAGCGCGGCGTCCCCGGCGGCGACCGCCTCCCGGTGACTGCGCAGCGCGATCGCGAAGGACGGGGAGCGGACGCTCACCTCGGCCAGGCGTCCCTCCATCAGTTCGCTGACCCGGCGGCTGAGCTCGGGCGCGTCGTCCTCCCGCACCCCGGTCGCCAGCACGTCCTCCTCGAGCGCGAAGTTCCAGCGCTCGACGATCGTGCGAAACGCGCCGTCGGCCTGGTCGGCGGTGGAGAGCCGCTCGACGAGGCGCCGGTAGACCTTCTCGAGCTGGTGCAGCGGCGTCTCGGTCTCGGAGATCTGGACCTCCGCCGTCGCGAAGCCCTGCGCCTTTGCGCGCTCGGCCAGCCAACGGACGAAGAACGTCTTGCCGCTCCCGTACTCGCCGCGCACCGCCTTGAACGCCGCGGTCCCCGAGGCGACGGTGCGCAGCTCGTCCTCCAGGGTCGGGCCGAGCCGGTCGAGGCCGACGGCGAACGCGTCGAGCCCGCGCTGGGGGACGGTGCCGCGGCGCAGCGCGTCGATGATCTCGCGCCGCCGCCGCGGGCTCACGCCGCTCATCGCGAGAGCCCGAACTGCTCGAAGAGCACGTCGCGCCTAAGGCGAACGGTGTCCGAAGGCTCGTCGACCTCGAGCGCATCGCAGCCGTCGTAGTTGAGGAGCCCGCGGAGCGCGGCGAGCACCCCGCCGAGCCGCTGCGGAGAGATCTGCGCAGCCTGGGCCAGCGCCGGCCGCAGCATCGTGCCGTCGCGCGCGGCCAGCGCCGTCAGCAGCACGGTGACCCGCTCGTCGGTCAGCGCCGTGCGCGGGAAGCGCTCCCGCTGCTCCGCGTAGGTGGCCGAGGCCAGCAGCTCGGCGATCCAGGTGGGTACTCCGGCGGCGGGAGGTGCGTCGATGGTCATCTGCTGCCCGGCCACCGGCTCCGCGACGGGCACAGGCAGCGCGACCTCCACGGGCTCCGTCCCGGTCCACCAGGCCGGCGGGTCGTAGGCGGCCTCAACCCACCCGGGGATCGGCTTCGGGAGGCCGGGGGCGAGGACGAGCGCGGGGGCGAGCACTTCCTGGGCGCTCGCTCCGCCGTGGTAGCCGTGCTTCTTGCCCGCGTACCGGACCTTCTCGCTCCACGGGAGCAGCACCCGTCCACCGCCGGCGAGCACGCGCGGACCCTCGACGAGCACCTCGCCCGCCTCGGCCGGCCGGATGGCGGGTGCCCACCGCTCCCCGGCACCCTGGGTCTGTCTCTGGGTCGTCCCGTGCTCGAGGACGTGCCCGTGGTCGGAGACGAGCACGACCAGGCGCCCGGCGTCACGGGCGGCGGTGAGGAGGGAGCGGAGCGGGACGATGTCCCGGATGCGCCAGGCGGAGCGGAGCTGGTCGTCGCCCTTCAGGTGGTCGTCGACCGCGTTGATGACCGCGCCGACCACCCGGCCGTCCCCTTCGATCGCGGCACGCAGGTCGGCGGAGAGTCCGCCGTGCGGGTCGGCGATCTCCCTCTTGTGAAAGAGCCGTGGTGGCGCGCCCGGCCCGGTGGCGCAGAGTGCGACGTGCTCGGTGAACGCCTGCTGCTCGCCCGCGGCCAGGCCGGTCGTAAGCGTGCCCGCCAGCAGGCTGGAGCGGGAGTGGGTCGTAACGCTCGGCAGTGCGGTAACGACGAGCGTGCGCCCGGGGTGGGCGGCGCGGCGAAGCTCCGTCCACCCGTCGGCGATGGCGCTCTCCAGCAGCTCGGCCGCGACACGGTGCGAGGTCCCGTCGAGCACCACGGCCAGGACGGGCTGCGCAGTGGCGAGCGGCGCGACGATCGTGTCGAGCACGTCCTCCACACCGAGCAGCTCCCCGCCGGTCTCCGCGTGCGCCGACCAAGCGGCGAGGCGCACGGCGAACCGTTCCTCCTCGATCTCGCGCCGGGCGTCGGCCGCAGCGACTAGCCCTCGGAGCGCCTCGTCCAGCGCGGGCTCGCCCCCGCCGTAGCGGAGCACGGTGCGGGCGAGGTCGGCGTAGGCGGAACCGCCCACGTAGCCGACCGCGGCGTCGCGGAAGCTCTTGGGGTCAAGCGTGTCAGTCGCCAGCCAGCTCACCAGGCGACGTGACAGCTCGGCGACCTCAGCGGCGCCGGAGCTCTCGGCGAGGCGATGCGCGAGTACCACGTCGGCCGCGGCCGGGACATCGCTGCGCGCGTCGATCGCGGCCCCGAGGGCGGCGAGTCGCCGCCGCAGCCCGACCCCGAGCACGTCGCTCGCACCGGCCAGGGGTTCGACGCCGAGTCTCTCGACCCACTGGTCGGCCTGCCGGAGCCGGGCTTGACCGGCGGCCGGATCGGCGGCGAGCTGATCGCTCACGACGGCCTCGGCCGCGCTCGCCCAAGCCCGAACGCCGGGAACGTCGAATGTCCAGCCCTTGAGGTAATGCTCGAGATGCGCGAGCCCGGTCGAGCGGGCCGCTCCCTCCGGTCCGTCGGCGAGCAGCCTCATCGCCAGGCCGAGCGCGGTCGGGTCGTCGACGTGGTCGGAGAGCACCGCCGCGAGGACACCCGAGGCGCCGCGCGTCGAGTGCGACAGATGCTTGCAGACGTCAGCGCGCGCCTTGTCGCCGAGCGCGTCGAGCCGTTCGCGTGCGGTCGTGCCCGCCCACCCGAGCAGCTCGCGCAGCCCACCGGGCGTCGGGATCTCGAGCCCGACCTCGAGGAACGTGGACCAGGCCCGGTCGGCGCCGAGCAGCTTGGCGCCGGTTCGGTCGTAGCCGTCGGCCGGAGCCAGGGCGACGAGCTGGTGGACGAGCCAGCCCGGAATTCGCGGATCGAGGCCGCGGACGTCGAAGGCCGCAGCGAGGGCCGCCGACGGATCGGGCCGCACCACGCGACGTCCGAAGAGCCGAGCGGCGACATCGTCGCCGAGCTGCGTGACCGGAGTGAGCAGGAGCAGCGCACGCTCCGCATCGAGGTCGGCGACGAGCGCCTCACGCAGCGCGAGCTCAGACGGGCACCAGCGCACGTCCACGTAGCGGCCGCGGACGACGAGCTGCGGCGCACCCTCCCAGCCGTCCGTCGCAGCGAGCGCGAACACGGGCGCGGCCTTGCTGCCCGCCTTGTCGACGAGCAGCTCGACGTACGGCCGGATGCTCTCGGGCGTCGCCGCGCTCACGACGGCGGCGTCCACTCCACGGTCACCTGCTTGATGCCCGCTTTCTCCAGGTCGAGGAGCATCAGACGAGCCGAATCCAGGGACAGCGTCTCGCGCCGCGTCCCGGGCGGGGGCGGGGGCGGGGGCGGCGGCGTCGGATCTGGCGGCGGCATGACGAGCTTCACCGCAGCCGCATAGGCCGTCGCGATCGCCGGAGCGAGCGGCTCGGAGAACTGATCGCGCTCGAACGCAGCTCGAAGCCCCGTCGCGATCGGCTGCGCCGCAGCGTCCCCGTTCTCGGCCCGCTGAAGCACCCCGTCGAGCAGGCTCCACCGGTCGTCGGTAAGCGCCGTGCGCAGCGCGGTCGCGCTGGTCAGGCTCGTCCCTAGCGCTTGCGCCGTCGTCGGGATGGTCGCGTCGGCGAGGGCAGCGACCCGCCCCACCGTGTCTTGGCTCCCCGCCACCGCGGCGACGAGCGCGTCGGCCGCCACGGCCGTCTGAAGCCGGTCCGCCTCAGCCGGAACCCCGAGCCTCGTGCAACGAGCCCTCAGTGCTCCCAGCAACCCTGCCGCTGAGTCCCGCAGCGGAGCCGCACGCAGAGCCAGCTCGCCGGCCAGCGCCTCGACGCTGTTCGGGTTCAGCGCCGGGTTCACCGCTCCGAGCCCGAACACCGCGGGCGCCCGCTCCACAGCGCGCTTCCACGCCGCGGCTTCGGGCAGATCGGCGGTGACGAGCTCGAACGCGTTGTCGAGGCATCCAACGTCGAGCGTCGCGACCGGCCCGCCGTGCAGCCGGAAGGTCCGTCCGGTCTGCAGCGCGTAGGTGAGGATCACGAGGTCGCCGACCGGCTTGGTCAGCCCGAGCCGCTCCGGCTCGTCCAGGTACCCACGCAGCGCGCCCACCGTGAGCCCAGTGACCCCCTCGCTGCGAGCGACGCCCACGCGCTGCTCGAGCCGGTCCTTCCATGTCGCATCGAGCACGTAGGGCCCGTCGTGCTGCACCCCGAGGCCGAGCGGGTTCGCGACGCGCCGCATCACCTTCCGCACGTCCGAGGAGAGATCCTCCAGCCGCCCGTCGCGCACATCGGACGCACGCTGGATCTCCACCCACGCCTTCCGCAGGTCGCCGAGCTTGATCTCGGTCTCGAAGAGCGGGTGCCGCGGGAACTGCACGTCGAGCATCTGGTGCACGAGCCCGGCGAACGCGTCGGCCAGCCGCGCTCCGATCGGCACCTGCACCGCGAGCTCCCCGGTGAGCGACTGCAGGCGGTCGGCCACCTCGTGGCTCATGTCGATCGTGTCCTCGGCCGCCCGTTCGACCCCGTAGGCCTGGCGGATAGCGGTGCGTACCCGCTGCTCCAAGGTGGAGCGTAGGTCGTCGAGAATGCCGCGCGCCTGGAGACGGAGTGTCGTTGAGAGATGGCCCGCGTAGTTGTCGAGCCGTTCTCCTTCCAAGACGTGATCCACGATCACCAGCCGCTTGAGCAGCTCTTGAAGGGAGCTTGAAAAGAAGGCGGGAATCCAGCAGACCGTTCGCGACGAAGGTCGCTCGGCCCGCCAGCGCTCGAGGCGCTCAACGTCCTCTTCGGGGGTGTGGCCGGGTGTGTCGAACGGATAGTCGAGCACCACCTTCCAGCGCTCGCCCGTCGCCTGCAGCTCGTCGGAGCCGAGCTCGGTCTCGTCGCGGATGTTCCCGAACGCAACGTCGACGGTCCGTCGCGTCCCACGCCACAACACGGGGTGCTCATCGGGGAGCATCCCGCTGCCGGCCGCGATGTCGAGCTCGTCGAAGACCAGTCGCTTGACGAGCTGGCGACGAACTCCGGTGTTGTCGACGTCCCTCGCGTTGGCGAGGATCGCTTCGACGTCGATCCCATCCAGACGGATGGCAACGCTTGGATTCTGCGGGTCGCTACCGACTTTGAGCGCTGGCACTTCCGGTGCCCACCGTCGCAACTTCCCGAGCACGATCTGCTTCTCGCCGCCCGCGAAAGGCGCGACGATCGAGCCGTGATTGAGGGCGGTCAGCCGCGCCACGTCCAGCTCGCGCAGCGACGCGGCGCCGGGTACGAGCGAGGCAAGGAGCAGTGTCTTGATCAATCGGTCGTCGGCCCGGAAGCCTGCACCCTCAGTGTCGCCTTGATGTTCGCGCTCGAGCAGCGGACGGAGATGATCGCGGTAGAGGTCTCGCGCCTGGTCGAACGCTCGCCGCAGGTCGTCGGCGAACGGCTCGTCGCCCCGGCCGAGGATGTCGAACAGATCGCCGACGGAGACGAGGTCGCCGACCGCGAGATCCTCCCGCCGGTCGACGAGCAGCTGAAGCATCACCCGCAGCGCGGTTCGCTCCCGTTGCAGCGCGGAGGAGGCGGCGACCAGCGCGTCCATGAACGCGGGGCTGAACGGGTAGGTCAGCCGGAAGCTCTCCGGGTCCGAGTCGGCGGTGAGCAGCACGCTTAAGACCTCGGGCCGGCTGCGCTGCACCTCGGCGAAGGCGGCGTCGAGCTGCTGGCGCGCGGCCTCATCACGCGGCTCGAGCAGCCGTCGGGCGGCGATCCGCGGCAGGTTCCGATCGTGCAGCTCGACGCGGTGGAAGCGGTCGTTCCAGTGTGCGAGCGCGTCGGCGAACGTGGTGACCTCAGCGCCGAGCGCGCCGGCGTCCACGAAGTCGCGTAGGTCCCGCTGTCGGGCGACGAACGCGATGATCGGGATCTTCCGCTCGTTCGTGAACTCGACGAACTTGATGAGCTTCTGCCCCTCTCGCGCGACCCAGCCGGGATCGGCCATGCGTGAGCCGAGCCACAGGATCAGCTCGTCGAGGAAGAAGACGAGCGCGTCGTTCCCGCGGGCGGCGGCGTGGCGGGCGATCTCGGCCAGGCCGAGATCGAAGTCGACCCAGCCCTCCTGCTGGCCGCGGTAGACGGCGCGCATCATCGGCAGGTGGGTGGCGATCAGGTCGCCGACCAGTCGCGCCCGCTGCGCCCCTCCGACGACCTCGGCCAGAGCCTGCTCGTAGCTCCCGGGGTTCCAGGCGGCCCCGAGCTCGCCCCAGCCGTCGTCGGCCTGGGCGCCGGGCGCCTTGTTCAGCGTGGTGAAGAACTGCTCGTCCCCCTGCGCGGTGCGGAACTGCGCGGCCTGCTCGAGGATCGGCCCGTCGGCGAAGAGCGCGGGCGGCGCCCCGTCGGGGTCGACGCGCTCCAGGTGGGCGAGGTAACCGTCGAAGACCCGCTGCTCCATCGTGTCGGCGCCGATCATGTGCACAGGTACGAGGTCGAAGCGCCGCTGGCCGAGGGCGGGCTCGTGCTTGGCGATCGTCTCTGCGAGCTCGGGGATCGCCCGGGCCTGTGGGTCGCGCTGGAGGAGCAGGTGCAGCACGGCCATGAAGTGGCTCTTGCCCGAGCCGAAGCTGCCATCGAGGTAGGCGGCCTTGGACTTCTGCTCGTTGACGGCACTTGCGATGAACGCAAGTGCGTTGTCGTAGGCACGGACGAGCTGCTCGGTGACGACGTAGTGCTTGAGCGTCGCGGTGGGGTCGTTGACGCCGTCGCGCAGCGACATGACGAAGTCGCCCTTGTTGACCTGCGCGGGGATCTCGATGAGGTCGGAGAGGAGGGTGCTCATGGAGGTCTTTCAGGTCGCAGTGCGGCGGCGGCCACGGGTGGGGGCGGGCGGGCGCCAGTCTCGCAGCGCCTCGCGGGTGAGTCCGAGCTGGGAGAGCATGCCGTCGAGCCAGTCCTCGAAGAACGGGCCAAGTGGCTGCCCGAACGTCGGGTCGGGCTCAGGGTGCCACTGGTGGATCCAGGGCAGCAGCTCCAGGACCCCAGCCAGCAGGGGCGCGAGGCGGTCGGCCTCGGCGGCGTCCTCGCTCTGCAGTTCGAGCACGCGGGTGGCCAGGGCGCGGGCGCGGGTGGCCTCATCCCACCCGGCCCAGGCGACGACTTCAGCGGCGCCGCGCTCGGCGCCGGGGACCAAGACGAAGCGTTCTTTGGGCACGTCGAGCTTGCCTCGCAGCGACCAGCTCACCTTGCCCAGGAAGTCGGTCGAGCCGTAACGCGGCGGGACGGGGATGCTCGCCGGGCCTGGATGGCCCTCGAGCTCGGCCGCATCCTCTTCACGCTGGAGCTCCCAGGTGCGCTCCCAGACCGCGCGCTTGCGAAGCCCGGCGGCGGTATGGCGGTGGGCGGCCAGGAACGGGACAGCCTGATCGAGCACGAGCCCACGGACGACGGCGCCGACCTCGGCGTCCCGGTCGCCGGCGATGAGCGCGCACGCCTCGGCGAGCTGCGTGTCCCGACGGACCAGGTCGGCCAGCTCAGACACTGAGCGCAGCCGCGGCTCGCCGGCCCACACGTCTTCGTCCTCCAGCCGGTCGAGCACGAGCGCGACGAGACGACGGTGCAGCCGCTCGGCGAACGGGTCGACCCCGGACCAGCGCCGCTTGTGCTCCGGCCGCTCGATCAGCCCGACGTCTGGATCCTCGGCGATCAGCGCGATGCGCCGCTCGACGAGGGCCCGGTAGTCGGCGGGCCAAAGCGCGGGCGGCTCGGTGATCGCGGTCGAGCCGTGGCGGGTGAACCAGCTCGTCTCGACCTCCCCGGCCGCGACCTGCCGCGCGAGCACAAGCTCGAACGCGCGCTCACCGAGCGCGAGGGGCGGCGCCACGATGCCCGCGCTGATTAGCTCGTCGCCGACCAGTCCGTAGGCGCTCATCACCTGCCAATCGAGCTCCTCCTGCGCCGAGACCATCGCGCTGAGTAGCTCGACGTCTCGTCGGGCGCACTCGCGCACCTGTTCGCCGAGGGCGCCAGGCGCGAACGTGTCGAGCAGCGCGGCACGCTCAGTGGCAAGCGCGTCGATGCGGCGGGGGAGGTCAAGCGGCCGTTCGGCGGGGAGTGGAAGCTCTTGGACGTTCCCCGCGTTGAGTTCATACCGCGGCTCCCAGGTCTCATCGCCGATACCTCCGCCGATCCCGCCGTTGCCTTTGTTCTGACAGACCTGCTTGAGCCAGAAGCACGCGGTCGCGCTGTTGAGCACCCCAAGCAGTCGCAGGTGATCTTCCTCGCTCGCGCTCGCCGGAAGCATGATGACCGGTGCTGTCTGCTTGAACAGGCGGCATCCACGGTCGAGGCTGAAGTTGTTGTGCGTAGAGACAAAGGCCCACGCCACCCTGAGCGGGCCCACGATCTTCTCCGGATAGATCTCCTGCCACTCCCACCATTCTCCGCCCAGATCCTTGAGCGTGCGACCGAACTTCTTCCGGACTTCAAGCGTCGCGCGCATCGGCCAAAGCTGGTGCAGTTCGGATTGTGTTGGCTCGCGGCCTTCGACCGTGTTCCCGACGACGACATAAGGCCACACGCAAGGCTGATCGCGGGTGGCCCAGTCTCGGAGTCCTTTGCCTTCGACAACGCTGGCGCTTGACGCACCTTGGCCCGAGGCTCCGAAGGCATCGTCTTCGCCCGTCGACGTGCTGCGGCCGATTGCGCTGACTGCGCCGAGCTTCACCCGCTTCGTTTCAAGGGTCTTTCGAAGGTCGCGTCCCATTCCCAAGGTCATGGGATGCGTGGAGAACTCGAGCCGGCTGACGTCGATAGGCCGGACGTAGCGGTCCTCGGCACCCGGCTGGTCGACGTGCGCGACGATCGAGGTCCAGACGAGGCCATGCGCGGGATCGGCGGGCTGTCTGGGTTCGCCGCGAACTGCGTCGACGACCCGCAGCGTCTCTCTGGTTGGGCGGCGGGTCCGGCCAAAGATGATGACCGTCGGGGTGCCGTGGCCGGGGATGTGGGCGCCGCTGGTGTCGATGATGGTTTCGAGGTCGACAGTGGGCAGGAATCGCTCGACGAGCTTGACCCCGAACTCGCGCTTCATGAACGAGTTGGCGGTGATCTGGCCGACGAACCCCGCGCCGACGCCGCGCCCCTCGCGCTCCGGTCGGGCGAGGTCGAAGAAGCGCTCCATGAAGGGGACGCTCAGTGCGTAGCTTCCGTGACAGGAGTCGTAGCGCGCGCGGTAGGCGTCGCGCAGCGCTGAGTCCTGCACGTTGATGTAGGGCGGGTTGCCGACGACCGCGTGGTAGCCCTGTCCGAGGATGCGGGCGAGTTCGGGGGCGTCCTCGCTCTCGTAGAAGTGGCGGATGCCTTCGCGGTAGCCGCTCAGCTCCGGGAACTCGCCTTGCTCCGGGCGGCCGTGGAGGAGCGAGTCGCCGGTCGCGAGGTGCAGCTTGAATGCGGGCGCCTCGGCCAGCCGGCTGATGTGGCAGCGGCGCAGTGCGGCGATGATGAGGCGGAAGCGGGCGATGGCGGTGGCGAACGGGTTGAGGTCGACGCCGTGAACGGCATCAAGCGCCCGCTGGGCGAGGACCGGCGCCGGAGTTCCGGGCTCCTCGCTGGTCCAGCGGTCGAAGAGTCGCTCGAAGGCGGAGATGAGGAAGTGGCCTGAACCGCAGGTCGGGTCGATCAGGCGGGTCTCCGCTAGGCCGAACTCGGCCAGGGCCGGTTCGAGGGTGCGGTCGAGGATGAAGGACTCCACGAAGTCCGGGGTCTGAAGGAGTGCGTAGCGTTTCTTGGCTGCCTCGGAGAGGTCCTGGTAGAGGTCGCCGAGGAACCGGGTGCCGAGCTCCGGGTCGGTGAAGTCGTGGACAAGCTCACCGGTCTCCGGCGCCTGTGCCGCCCACAGCTCGCGCAGCGTGCGGGCGCCGTCGACCGAGGGGCGCAGCCGTTCGAGCGGGGTGTGGCGCGGGTCGTAGAGCGGGGCGACCGCCGGGAACTTGGCGACCTGGGCGAAGCACCAGGCGAGGTACTCGCGGTCGGAGTCGGCCGGGTGCTCGCTGAAGTAGACCTCGCGGCGGCCGAGTGCGGCGGCCCGGCGCGGGCCGGGGCCGGAGAGCAGCGGCGCGTCGATCAGCGCGTTGTCCTCCAGGAAACGCACGAAGACACACGCGAGCACCCAGGCGACCGCGGCCTGGGTCAGCTCGCCGCCGAGCCACTCCTCGAAGCTCATGGCGGTCCGCTCGGCCTGCTGGGCTTCTGCGTGCTCGTGCTCCAAGTGCTCGCGAAGCTCCGGTTGTTCTTCGACGGTGCCGCGGAGGTCCTCCTCCAGCGTGGCGACGAGCGGCTTGAGGTCGGCGAGCAGGGCGGAGCGTTCGATCATGCGGCGTGTCCTTCGAGGCGGCCGGAGCGGTGGAGGTTGACGAGCCAGGGGGTGGGGACGCGGGCCCACTCGTTCTCGGTGAGCACCGTGAGCGGGTGGCCGTCGAGGACGGGCCGGCTGCGCTGACCGTCGGCCCCGAGCAGCAGCCAGAGGCCACTGATCTGGTCGCTGCCGCGCAGGCGGTCCCGGAGGCGGTCGAGCAGCGTGAGGTGGCCGTAGCGGCTGAGGGTGCCGAGGTGGCGCAGCGCGACGGTCCCCGGGGTGGCGGCGAGCTGCTCCTCCACCTGGGGGATCGCCTTGGCCATCAGCGAGGTGAGGCGGCCCCAGTGCTCGCCGCCCGGGGTGTCGGCGGCGAGGACGCGGTCCCAGCTGACGATGAGCTCCTCGCAGCTGCGGCGCAGCGCCTGCAGGACGAGGGCGTCGAGGTCGAACAAGGTGACGGGGAAGCGCTCGAGCTGCTCGGCGGTCTCCTCGACCTTGTCCGGCTGGGCGAGGAGCACGAGCACGCCGCCATCCTTCGCGGAGTGCTGGAGGCGGGCCTCGAAGTCCTGCGCGGCGACCAGGCGCGGATCGGCGGGGGAGGGCAGGCGGGTGAGGCCGGCGGTCGGCATCCGCGACTCGGAGGAGAGGCGGGTCGTCAGGTCGGTGAGGATCGGGCGGCGCGGGGCCTCGTAGCGGGTGCCGTTCCAGGTGAGGTCGAGCCCGGCGCCCGCGAGCAGGCGGTCGAGCGCGGGGCGGTCGGGGAGCGGGGCGGCTTCCGGGAAGCGGGCGGCGACGCGGCGCTGCAGCTCCTCCACGGTGAGGGCGTCGGCGCCGAGGAGGGCGCCCCGGCCGGCGCGGAGCGTGCGCTCGGGATCCATGCCACGCGGGTGCAGCTCCAGCCGAGCGGAGGGGGCAGCGTGGCGGGAGGCGGCGGCGGCGAGCGTGACCAGGCGCTCGGGGCCGAGCGGCTCGAGGCCCTCCGGGACCTCCACGGCGCGCAGCGCGGTGCGGACCTCGGTGGTGGCCGGGAGCGTGTCCGCGGCGGCCAGCTCGTCGGCGGCCTCGCCGAGGCGGATCACGTAGTCGAGCGCGCGCTGATCGGCGGCGCGGTCCTCGCCGGCCTTGGCGACGAGCACGCGGGAGCCGGAGCGGCGGTAGGCCAGGCGCGGCTCCTCCCGGGCGGCGAGCTCCGCCTCGATCGCCGCGCGCACCGCGGCCCGGGCGAGCGTGAGCGCCTGCTCGGGATCGTTGGCGCCGCGCTCGGCGGCGACGCTGCGCTCCAGCTCGTCGACAGCCGCGAGGCCGCCGAGCCGCTCCAGCGCCGCGACGAGCTCGTCCCGTAGGCGGGTGACGGCGGGCAGGCGGCGCCAGCGCTCCTTGCCGACCGTGTGGATCTGCTGGGTGCGGGCGCGGGTCACCTCCAGGGAGGCGGCCACGTCGGTCTGGCTCGGCCACTGGGCGTCGATGTCGATCGGGTCGAGGGTGAGCAGGCGGCGCAGGCCGTCGACCTGGGAGCTCGTGCGGCGGGTGGCCTTGGGGACGAGCTGGGCGACGAGCTCGTCGAGGCCCTGCACGTCCGGGGTCTCGTCGTCCTGCGTGGTCGTGACCGTCGGCAGCTCGAGGTGACGGCGCAGATCGCTGCGGGCGCCGACGAGCTCGCGCCGGGTGTCGACCCCGACGCCGCGCAGGCTGTTGATCTCCCGCGGACCGATCCGGAAGAGGTCGGCGACCGAGACGACGCCGAGCCGCTCGCTCGCGTCGACCGCGCGGGCGCTCAGGCCGATCGCGGTGATCGACGTCGTGGGAGTCGCGTTCGCGCGGAGCTGCTCGGCGTCAACCGTGGCGGCCTCGCCGGCGTGGGCGGCCTCCAGGCGGTCGAAGAGCAGCCGCCAGGCGCGGAGCATGTCGTCGGCGGTGTCGAAGCGCTCGCTGGCCTCGCGGCGGAGGGCCCGCTCGAGGAAGTCGCCGAGCGGGGTGGCGATCTCACGGGGGAGCGCGTCGCGCTCGATGCTCACCTCCGTGTCCTTGGCCATCCGCGGGTCGACGCCGGGGGCCGACCAGAACGGGGTCGTGCCCGTCGCCATCTCGTGGAGGACCATCGCGGCCGAGAAGCGGTCCGCCGCGACGTCCCAGCGGCGCCGAGTGCCGGAGCCGAGGAACGGATCGAGGTAGGGGCGGGTGCCGGCCTCGAGCTGGTCGGCTCCTGCTCGGGCGAGGGAGAAGTCGAGCAGGACGAGGCGGCGCTTCCGGGACTTGCCACGCTCGGCGACGCCGCAGTTCTCCGGCTTGATGTCCCGGTGGGGGATGCCCTCCTGCTCCAGGTAGGCGACCGCGGAGAGGAGATCCTCGCCCCAGTCCTGCAGGTTGCCGAGGCTGAGGGCGCCCTGGCGCTCGAGCTGCTGCGCGAGCGTGCCCTCGCTCGCGTACTCGAGGACGAGCGCGGTGCGGTCAGCCACGTCGATCGGCTCGCCATGCAGCTCGATGACCGCCGGGTGGCGGAGCTTGGCGAGCACCTCGCCCTCGTCACGGAGGCGCTCGTTGCGCTCCGGATCGTTGGCGACCTTCACGACCCGGTCGGGGCCGTCCTGGCCGGCGACGAGGAAGGCGAGCGCGGTGGAGCCGCGGCCGAGGCGGCGCTTGACCGTCCAGCCGCCGAGCAGGTCGCCGGGGCTCGCGCGCTCCGGCGGGGTCTCCTCCGGGGCTTCGGGCGGGGCGGTGATCTCGTCCTCGATCAGCGCGATGCCGTCCAGGAGGTCCTGCATCGTGGAGCGACGGGTGGCGTCGCCCTGGGTCGCGGCGCGGACGGTCTCCGTGAGGTACTCCCCGGCGCCGTCGAGGACCGCGGAGACCTCGAGCGCGCCGTCGCGTTCAAGGATCCGGATGAGCGCGGGCAGGCTCTCGGCGGGCGGCTGGCCGCAGAAGACATGGTAGGCGATCGCGCCGAGGGAGAAGACGTCGGCCAGGGCCGGGTCGGCGTCGGGCTGGGTGAGTGCCTCCGGGGCCAGGTAGGGGGAGGAGGCGGCGTCGACGAGCTGATCGGGGTGGCGAGTTCCCTGGATGGTCAGGGCGGTGCCGCTGACGTCGTCGCGCGCGCCCGTCTGCCAGTTGATGATCGAGAAGCGGCGCGGGCCGGTGGGGGAGGGGACGACCAGAACGCTGCGCGGGGAGAGCGCGCGGTGGAAGAGTCGGTGGCCGTGGGCGTGGCGGACGGCCTCGGCGAGGTCCCGGACGAGGTTCAGCCGGTCGAAGAGCGTGAGCGAGGCGTGGTGGCGCTGGAGGAAGTGATCGAGGCGGATCTCCTCCTTGTCGCGTTCGAAGATCAGCGCAGGGCCGAGCTCGTGCTCGACGAAGCTCTGAGCTTTCACGATGCCCTGGTGGGAGACGCCGCTCAGCAGCTCGTACTCGCGGCGGGCGGCGCGGGCGAGCTGCTCGCGGTCCTCCTCGGTGGCGAGCTCGTCGGCCCCGTAGATGCGGACGCGGTGCTCGACGCTCGGGAAGCGGGGGTGGACGCCGACGTGATCCTGGTAGCCGGTGCCCTCGTCGAGGAGCGCCTTCAGCTGGAGGTCGCCGACCTGGCGGCTCTTCTGGGAGGGGCGGATGCCGGCCTGCTCCATCGCCGCGGCGATCAGCTTGGCCATCGGGCGGTCGACCGGGGCGCGGTCGCGCCGCTGCTCCTCTGCGGTGGAGGTGACCAGCGTGGCGATGACGCCTGGGAGGTCGTCGGTCTCTTTGTCGTCGCGCTGCGTGACGCCCCGTTGCGCCTCCTCGCTGAGCTGGATGCGGAGGTCCGGATCGCTAAGGAAGATCAGCGGGGCGATGAATGGGAGGCGCTTGCCGCGCAGGGCCTTCTGTCGTGCGAGGAGGGACTTCAGCCGCTTGGCCTTCTTGTTGGCCAGGATGTACGGGTTGTCCTCCAGCCGCGGGTGCATCGCGTTGGGGCGCGTCCGCTCCCAGGTTCCGGCGTCCCCGCTGACGCGGCCCTGCCAGCCCTTCAGCTCGACCAGGAAGATCCCCTTCTTCGCGATGACGAGCAGGTCGACCTCGCTGACCGTGCCGTCGACGATGAACTCGAGGTTCGCCCAGGCGCGGAACGGCTCGTGGTCCGGGAGGCGCTCCTTGAGGTAGGCCAGGCCCTCGCGCTCCCAGGGGAACTCGGAGGGGGTGACCTGAGTCCAGGCTTCCTTCATGGGAGGTGGTTTGCGATTGAAGCCACTTCCTACTACTCTAAACCGTTGAGAGTAGAATGCCAAGCGCTGACGTCGACCGAGCCCTCGCCCTTCCCCCCGACGAAGCTGTCGCTGCGCTGCTGAGGCTTCCTGAGGGGCAATGGTTCGAACGGAAGTCCGCGCGGGTCAAGCCGGCGGCGCTGGCGGACGTGCTCGTCGGCTTCGGCAACGCGGACGGTGGCACGCTCGTCGTCGGCCTGCACGACGGCGAGCTTGAGGGCGTCGCGAGCATGGGGCGCCGGCTCAACGACTTGCAGCAGGCCGCCATCGACCACACGACGCCGACCGTCGCGACGACGTCGCGGCTCCTGCCCTGCGGTGATGATCACGTTCTCCTGTTCGACATCCGACCGGGCGCGAGCGTGGTGCACGCCAACGCCCGGGACGAGGTGTTCTTGCGGGTCGGCGACGAGAACCGTCGCCTGACGTTCGCCCAGCGGCAAGAGCTGACGTTCGACCGCGGCCACGATGCCTACGAGGCGCGGCCCAGCCGCGCGACGTTACGCGACCTCGACCAAGGGCTCGTCCAGCATTACGTCGAGGCCACGGGCGCCACCGACGCGACGCGGCTCCTGCGCAACCGCGGGCTCGCCGAGGACGCGATGCTGACGGTCGCCGGATGCCTGCTGTTCGCCGCGCACCCGCAGACCTGGCTGCCCGAGGCATTCGTGCGGGTGCTGCGGTATCGCGGCACCGAGCGCGGCAGCGGCGCGCGCCAGCAGCTGCTGTCCGACGACCGCTTCGAGGGGGCCATCCCGGACGTCCTCAAGGCGGCTCGCACGAGGATCGCCGAGCTCGTGCCCACGCGCCGGGCGCTCGGACGCGAAGGGCGCTTCGCCCTGCTTCCGCTGATCCCGGAGGATGCGTGGCTCGAGGGCGTCGTCAACGCGGTCGTCCACCGGTCCTACTCCCTCGGCGGCGACCACGTCCGGGTGGAGCTCTTCGACGACCGAGTCGAGGTGGAGAGCCCCGGGCGCTTCCCCGGCATCGTCGACCTCACCGACCCGCTGGAGGCGCCGCGCTTCGCGCGCAACCCGCGCATCGCTCGCGTCTGCTCCGATCTGCACTTCGGCCAGGAGCTGGGGGAGGGCATCAGGCGGATCTACGAGGAGATGCGACTTTCGGGACTGCAGGAGCCCGTGTACCGGCAGTCGGCGGCCAGCGTGCGACTGCTGCTCAGCGGGGAGCCCATGCAGCGAGCGCTCGACGAGCAGCTCGCGCCGGACGCCCGAGCGGTCTCGGTCGCGCTCCGCGAGGCGCGTCGGCTCAGCACCGGTGAGGTGGCTGTCGCGCTCGGCCGCTCGCGCCCGTACGCGCTGCGCGTCCTCGAGTCGCTCCGAGCTGCCGGTGTCGTGCGGTGGGTGGGCAAGAGCCAGAAGGACCCGCGGGCCTACTGGGAGCTCGACACGCGGTGAGCTACTGCCAACGGACTGACAACGGGCGTTGAGAGTGCGATGGCAGTACCGGCATTGCGGAGCGATCAGCGAGACTCAAGCGGTCGTTGCCCTCACCCGCAGACCACGTGAAGGAGACGCAGTGCGAGATCTCGTCCTTCAAGGCGATCCGGCAGGCGTCAAAGGACGGCGATCAATCGACGTGATCTACGAGGACACGTCTCACCGCCCAGGTTTCTCGGTCGAGGACGCGTCGGGGCGATCCCGGTGACCGGCCACCTGTTCGTCGTCCGCGGCGACCTGACCCGCTTGGCCGTCGACGCGGTCCTCGTGCCGAGCGGATGGGAGAGCGGACAGCTCGGCCACGTCGGATCGGACGTCTGGGACGAGTTGCTCGGCGACCACCTCGACGCGGACCGCTTCGTCCGCCCGGCGCCGGACGAGGATCGGAGGGTCTGCGAAGTTCGTCGCGTCGCCGATGGGCCGGCAGTCTGGGTCGGGCACACCGGTGACGACGAGCGTGACCCGCGCTGGTACGGGGAGGCCGCGGGGCGTTTCGTCGAGGCGGCAGGCCGAGCTGGCAGGGTCTTGGCGTTCCGGCCGCTCGGCCACGAACGGCCGCTGCTCGCGCTGCCTCTGCTCGGGGTCGGCCTCGGGGGAATGGCGGAGCGCAAGGGCGAGGTGGTGATCGCGTGCGTTCGTTCGATCGTCGCAGCGATGGCGCACGTGGACGCCGATGTGGTCCTGGTGCTCGCCGACGATCAGGCCTTCGCGGCGGCGCTGCAAGCGCGCCAGAGCGTGCTCGGCGACTCAGGGTGGGCCGGGTTGGAGCCGCATCGCGAGGGGGCCGTCGACCTCGCCCGGCGAGCGCGTGCGAAGCAGCTCGTGCTCTTCGTCGGGTCGGGAGCGTCGACGGGTGCCGGCGGGCTCTCGTGGAAGGGACTGCTGCGCGCGCTTGGCGCGCAGGCCGGATGGGACAAGCCGCAGCTCACGGAACTCGTCGACCACCTCGACGCCCGCGACGCCGGTCAGGTGCTCAACGGCTACTTCGGGGCGGCTGAGCTCCGTCGTCGCGTCGTCGCGCTGACCAGGGTCGAGCGTCCGTCACTCATGCATCAGCTCTTGGCGTCGCTGCCGGTCGAGCAGGTGATCACCACGAACTACGACGAGGGTCTCGAGCTGAGCTTCGCGGCGGCGGGTCGCGCGCTCCCGGTCCTCCCGCAGCCGGAAGCGACGCGGTGGCTGCTGAAGCTCCATGGAAGCGTGAGCCGGCCGAAGTCGATCGTCCTGTCCCGTGACGACTACTTGCGCTGGGAGGAGCATGGGGCGGCCTTCGGCGCCGTGGTGCAAGCGCTGCTGCTCACCCGCCATCTGCTCTTCGTCGGATACGGGCTCGGAGACGACAACATGCACCGGTTGATGCATGGCGTCCGCGCCGCGCTCGGCGGGCGCGAGCAGCGCGTCGGCGAGTCGAAGCTCGCGACCGTTGTCGCGGCTGCGCCGGAGTCGCTCGCCGATCGAGTCTGGGAAGAGGATCTGAGATTCGTGCGCATGACCACCGGGCCGGACATCGACGCGCATGGGGCGGCTCGGTTTCTCGACCTTGTGGTGTCCTTGACAGCGGCGCCGGCGGCGCATCTCCTCGATCCGAGCTACGCCTTCATGTTCGGCGAAGACGAGCTGGCGTTTGGCCGGGCGCTGCGCGCAGCGGTGACCGCCGCCCACGCGGCGGGAGTTCCTACCGACGTGCGCGCTGCGCTCGATGAAGCGCTGGCTCCACTCGGCGCCGGAATACCCCACATGCCGATCGGCGACCACCCGGCAGCCGACCCTCGGCTCGCGCCGGTGCTGGACGACGTCAGGCGCCTCGGCCCACCGGCCAGCTGGCCGGCTCCGGATGGGTACCCAGGTCTGGCGCTCTGCGTCCTTGACGCCGTCTGGTCGATCGGTGTCCGCTACGAGGGCGTCGTCAACGTCGTGAACCGATATCGCGCACTGGCGGCGAGCCAGGGCCGTGACGCCGACGAGGACGGTCCTCAGGAGCTCATCGCGTCGGTTGCCGCGATCGGCGGGCCGGAGTCCCTCGCGGGCGCGCTGAACAACCGCCAGCGAACGTCGACCCGAAACGGCGTCCTGAAAGCGGAAGCCGTTGTGCTCGCTTCGCAGGTCCTCGTCGATGCGGACATCAAATCGACTGCCACGCTCGTCGCGCTCCCGCCCGCGGCGCTCGAGCAGCTGCGCTCGAGGTTCGTCGCTGTGCATGGACAGGGAAGCGGGCTCTCCTTCGACTACCTGCTGATGCTTTCCGGCCAACCCGGCGTCAAGTCCGACAGGATGATCCGCAGGTTTGTCGCGCGAGCCTTGGGCGTCGAGCCCGAGGGCGCGGTCACCATGTCAGACGCTCGAGACCTGGTCGTCGCCGCCGCCGACGCGCTCGGGGTCGACGCGCACCGACTCGATCACGCGATCTGGAAGTCGACGGCACGAGGAGCGGTCTGAGCCCTCACCGACGGGGCCAGCTCGGTCGACGCGGCATCCGCTCTCAAGCGCGTGATCGAAACCCGGGAGTCCCGTACCACCTGGTGATCTCTGGGGCGCGGGCACGGGCGCGACGCCGAGTCCTGCGAGCTCGAGCAACGCTGGCCGACGCCATCGAGTGTGACGCTGATCTCGATGCGCTCGCCAGCTCGTAGTCCTGTCGCCCGGCGAGTTGCCGGCCCGCAACCGGCGGCCGCGCGAACAAGGCGAGCTCGCGGTGGCGACCGATCCGCACGTGGTGGAGGCGGCCGGCTCGTGCCTCGGCGTAGAACCAACGCGTGGGCACGCCGAGGAGCTCTGTGACCGCTGTGGCGTCAATTAGCGCTCGGTCGGGTTCGTCGAAGGGCCAGCGGTAGCGCACGACGTACGCCCGCGCGTGAAGCTGTCGATCGGCACGCCCCTCCAGGCGACCAGGTCCCCGTTCACCTGCAGCAGACATCTGTGTTCGCGGTGCCGTCGAACTCCGGTGCGGTGAGCGAGATCTAGAGCATCGAGTCGTGATGCGACCTCGCGCGCCCATCTGAGGAATGTCAGACCCCTACCGAGGGAACGACCGTATGACATGTCTGAGATCGATCTTTCCTTCTGCCCGACTCGCTACTGGCCCGATGACGATCCGCCTGAAGATGGCGTTGCCATCGCCTACATCTCGGTTGACTCTGGGCTCGGCGACATCAACTCGGTGATCGCAACGCCGACACCTGACGGGCGCATCCGGTTCAGCCTCTGCTCCGACGAGGGCACCCCGCTCGTGGACAGCGTCGAGCCACAGTCGGCCAGCCAGCCCCTCTCGCTCGGTGCGTTGATAGCGCTGATCGACAACATCGACCTCGGGGAGACGCTGAAACGCGGCGCGGTGATAGGCATCCTCGATCTGAACTCGCTCGTCGGAACCGGCAAACCGGCGGATGCTGACTTCATCAGCGTCGGCTCGGAGTTCTACCCGAGCCTCGACAAGCACTACGACCGTCAGACGCTCGCCTGGGTCATGGGCGACAGCGCGTGACACGTAGCAGTACGAAGGCTAGGAAGCGGCCGTCGTGGCAGCGGCCAGTCGAAGACGCCCGTGACCTCGACGACCGGGACATGGGGAGAGGGATGAGAACGACCTCGCCGGCCGACGTTACGACCACCACAATCCTGGTCACGAAGTAGAAGCCGCGATCGCCGCCGAGGCACCACGCCTCGCCGGACTGCTCGGTCGTTCGTGGCCAACCGAACGGCTACAAGACGGTGTCCGCCTGGGCGGCCCCGTTCCTCGGTCCACTTGCTGTGAGAGCTGGTAGGTGGAGTCGTTAGGAAGGTAGCTCGGGGTGCGGGCGCCAGCTCGCTGGGAGGTGAGCCCGGAGGGCGAGCCGAGCGGCGTGCTGGCGTCCGTGCGCGTCATGCCGCGGCCCCGACGGCCGGTCTGGGCCACGTGGCGGCGAAGGCCGCGGGGGTGCGCCGGCCCAGGGCGGAGTGCGTGCGCCGCGTGTTGTAGTCCACTTGCCAGTCGCTGATCAGGACGCGGGCTTCGGCCAAGCAGGAGAACAGCTCGACGTCGAGCAGCTCGTCGCGCAGGCGGGCGTGGAAGGACTCCACGTAGCCGTTCTGCCACGGCGCTCCGGGGTCGATGTAGCGCGTGGTGACCCGGGTCTGCCGGCACCAGTCGATCAGGGCGTGGGCGGTCATCTCGGGGCCGTTGTCGCAGCGCAGGTGCTCCGGGGCGCCACGCTCGGCGACGAGCTGCTCGAGCACGGCGACCGCCTCATCGGCGCTGATGCCGCGGTCGACGTGCATCGCGAGGGCCTCGCGGGTGAACTCGTCGACCACGTTGAGCAGCTTGAGCACGCGGCCGTCGCTGGTCTGGTCGAACTGGAAGTCGAACGCCCACACCTGACCGGGCCGAACCGCGGCCAGACGGCCCTCCGGCGCGGTAGAGGCCCCGGTCCGAGCGCGCTTGCGAGATCGTCGCGGGACGCGCAGGCCCTCCTCGCGCCACAGGCGCTGAACCCGCTTGCGGTTCACGCTCCAGCCGAGGTCGAGCAGATGGTCGTGAGCGCGGCGGTAGCCCCAACGCGGGCGCTCGAGGGCGAACGCGCGAAGTACCGCGCGCAGCGCCTCGTCGTCGGCGCCCCGGACCGGTTCGCGCCGGTGGGTGGAGCGATGCTGGCCGACCACGCGGCAGGCCCAGCGCTCACTGACGAGCAGGCGGTCGCAGAGCATCGCGACCGCTGCCCGTCGGCGGGCTGGGCTCACCAGTTTCCCTTGGTGATCTCCTTGAAAGCCTGAACCTGGAGGGCCTGGTCGGCGACGATCGACTTCAAGCGCTGGTTCTCGCGCTCGAGCTCCTTCAGCCGCTTGGCGTCGTCGGCCTTCATCCCGCCGTACTGGTTGCGGCACCGGTGATAGGTGACTTCAGAGACCTCCAGCGCCCGCGCTACCTCGGCAATCGGCTTGCCCTGCGCGAGCAGGCCGTCGGCCTCACGCAGCTTGCGAATGACCTGCTCGGGGGTGTGCCTGCGCTGCTTCATCGTGATCGTTCTGTCTCGCCCATCTTGAAGGGCGCATAGAACTCTCACAAGCACCGGACCGAACCACGGGGGTCACGCCACGCCCACTACCGCCGCCCTTACGAGCTACGCCGCAAGAACGGCCCGTGCCGCAACGGGCTGATGGACAACCCGCAAACGTCGGTCTCGTGGCCTGTCAGGCGCGTCTTGCAGCCGGCGACTGTAGACGTGTGAGTCGCGAGAAGGACAGTGAAGATCTCGGCGCCGGCTGCGGGTGCCTGTTGCTCATCGTGGCATTCGCTCTGGTCGTGGCGGCCGCGATGTCGCTGGCCGCGCTGATCGATCCGTTTGACTGGTATCCGTCCTTCGACGAGCTCTGGGCGGAGTGCGAGGAGGACTTCGCCACCGCGCAGGACGAGTGCTCCTACCAGCAGCGCTTCCCCGGGTTCTGGTGGCATCTGGCCGTCAACCTCGCATACGCGGCCGCCGCGCTCGCGGCGCTGCTGGTCTTCGCCGGGGCGGTGGCCGAGTTCCGACAGCGCCGCGTGGCGCGACTGTCCAGCGCAGCGACGTACGCGACCTACGAGCAGGCCCGGGCCTCGCTGACGCTGTCGGCGGTGGGCGTCGCAATCCTGGCCGCACTGCCGATCGTCGTGGTCGTCCTATGAGCACTGGCGCCGATCGCAGCGATCCGGCCGTTCGCGCCGACCGCGCCCTCCGGCGCGCCGGGCTTCGTCAGAAGCGATGTCGCTGGCTCGTCGCGTCCGGCCTGCTCGCGGCGGCGGTCGCCGCACCGTTGCTCACCGGCAGGCCCGGCAGCATCGTGGGTGGCTTGGTCGCGTCGGCGCTGTTCGTCGGGCTGGCGGTCGCTGCCTGGCCGTGGGCGTGGTCGGCCGAGGAGCGCGAGCACCACCACCTCGAGGCCATCTGGGGCGAGGCCCGCGCCGACGCTCACGCCGACGTCGCGTGGGAGCGCTACGCCGCCTGGGCGGTCGCTGACGAAGAACAGGTCCGGCTCCTGCGGCTGACGTGCCTGCCTTGCACCGACGACGCCCCACGCCGTCTACGCAGCCATGTCGTCGAGTCGATCGACGCGGCGGCGATCGCCGACTCCGCACAAGCGATGGAAGCGCTCCGCAACGCCTGCGAGGACCGAGAGCTCGCCGCCCGGCAGGCGCTCGCCGACGCGCAGCTGCTCGGCGAGCGACAAGCCGACGACGAGGCGCTCGCGGCCGTCGACACCGCCGCCGCCCGGGCGCAACGCGAAGCCGACGAACAGATGCGACGCGAGGTCGAGGCTCAGGACGCCGCCGAACGCCGAGCTCAGGCCGCGGCGCTCGCCGAGGCGCTGCGCCGACCGTAGAATTGCGCCGTGGTGCTTCGGCCGACCATGCGCCGCGGCACTATCACTGCCGCCTCGCCTCGCTTCGAACGATGTGGAATCCGAGCTCCTTGCGGAGGGAGGCGTGTCGCGGAGCCTCTTCAAGCTGACGCAAGCTCGTCCCGAGCTGCCGGTAGTGGCCCAGGGTGGCCAGAACGACCAGATCCAGCGCCGCGCTGTCGACCCAGTCGACGTCCTCCTTGTAGCCCATCACCGCTCGAGCGCCGGTCCGCGAGAGGAAGTGCTGCAGACGTCGGTTATCCGCGGCAAGAACGCTGCAGGACCCGAAATGCACGACGCAGTCCGCGAGCGCGCCCGCAAGGACGTCGGCGAGGTGCTCAAGGGTCGCGAATCCGTCGTCTTGGCCCGACAACTCGATCCCGTCGGCGGTTCCGTGAAACGACAGGTACAGCGTGAAGTAGTCGTCGCGCTGAGACCACTTTCTGAGGTAGTGGTCGAGTTCGGCGCTCGTGCCGACGTCACGGTGGATGTACGTGATGCCGTCCCTGCTGACGCTCGAGAAGGTCGAGGATCGGCAGCACGGAGGATCGGTCCTCCAGCGAGTCCTCGAACTCACCCTCGCGGCACATGATGCCGCCCCACTTCGCGGCCTCCTTGGGCCTGGGCATTTCGCACTTCTCCTAACGGCGGGAGTTGTCAGGTCCCGCGGACGATCCGGGACCCTTATGAGGTTGCAAACGACATTTACCATTGCCGGATCACCTTTGTCGGCTCAAAGGCAAGAGCTGCCGTGTTTGCGGGCGGGCACCGCAACAGTCCCCGCGCCAGGCAATCCTGCCCCCGCTATACGGAAGCCCGCCTCTCGCCAGGCGGGTTTTCGCGCGTCTGGGGGCGCGCTCGAGCGGCGGCTCGTGGTCCCGATGTGGTCCCGACGTGGACCCCGGTGAGGCTGCGGGGTCGGGACGTGCGTCTCCCTCAGGAGGTTCCTCACTGGCCCTTTGCAGGAGCGACGTGCGACCCCGGGGTGCACTACGCCGGGCCGCGCTGCAGAACAGCCCGGGGAGGCGCTGACGTCCCTCACGCTGACCTGGCCCCCGACTCACATCCCGTCCCCTCCCGTTGCGACCATGCTCGTCCCTTGCCGCTCACCCTCGTCACCGGCGCCGCTAACGCGGAGAAGGCCAAGGTCGTCTTCGACGCCTACGTCGCTGCGGTCGCACGCGAGCCGCTGCTGGTCGTCCCGACGCTGCCGGACGTCGACCGCTACCGCCGGGAGCTCGCGGGGCGCGGACTGGTCTTCGGCGCGCAGGTGCTCACCCAGCAGGGGCTCGCGCGGGAGCTGGCCGGGCGGGCGGGGCTCGGTCGACGGCCGCTCGGGGAGCTCTCGCGCGAGCGCATCGCGGCCGTCGCGGTCGCGCGCACGCCGCTCAGGGTGCTCGGCGCCTCCTCACGCACGCCGGGATTCCTGCCGGCGCTCCTGGCCCTGGTCGACGAGCTCGAGACGCTGCGGGTCGGCCCCGCGCGGTGGATCGCGGCGGTGCGCGCGTGGGCGGCGGTCGAGACCGGCCGCGCGGACTACGCCGAGGATCTCGGCGCGCTGTTCCGCGCCTACGCGGCGGGTGTCGAGCGCGCGGGGCGCCTCGACGCCACGCAGCACGCCGTCGCCGCGCTCGACGCGCTCCGCGAGGAGCCGGCGCGCTGGGGCGGGACGCCGGTCCTGCTCTACGGGTTCGACGACCTCACGCTCCTGCAGCGCGACGTCGTCGAGACGCTGGCCGGGCCCGTCGGCGCGGAGGTGACGGTCTCGCTCCCGTACGAGCCCGGCCGCGAGGCGTTCGCGGGGACCGAGCGGACCTACCAGGAGCTGCTGGCGCTCGGTGCGGAGCGCGTGGAGCTCCCGCCCGTCGAAGCGCACGCCGCGCCGGCCCTGCACCACCTCGAGCGCGTCCTCTACGAGCCTGATGCGGAGCGCTTCGCCGGTGAGCCCGACGGCGCGGTCGCGCTCCTGCGTGGGGGCGGCGAGCGCGCGGAGATCGAACTCGTCGGCGCGCACGTGGTCCGGCTGCTGCGCGACGGGGTGCCGCCCGGCGAGATCGCCGTCGCCCTGCGCCGCCCGGCGGCGCTGACCCCGCTCGTCGAGCGCGTCTTCTCCGCCTACGGCATCCCGTTCGCCCTGCAGCGCACGGTCCCCGCCGGCCACACCGCGCTCGGGCGCGGCGTCCTCGCGCTGCTGCGCTGTGCGCTGCTCGACGCCGACGCCGACGAGCTCCTGGCACTCCTGCACACGCCGGGCTTCCTGCGCCTCCCGGACCTCGCCGATGAGCTGGAGGCCGAGGTCCGCCGTCGCGGCCTGCGCACGGCCGCCGAGGCGCGGGAGATCTGGGAGGAGGCGGGCCGCTTCCCGCTCGAGGTGCTCGACCGCTTGCGCGCCGCCCACGCCCGCGGGCCCGTGGCGCTGTGCACCTGGCTGGCCGACGAGACGGGGCGCCTGTTCGCCGCGCCGCTCAAGGGCCGCGCGCCCGTGCTCGACGGCGCGCAGGAGGCCGAGGCGCGCGTCGCCGCCACGCTGCGCAGCGCTTTGCGCGAGCTCGGGGGCCTGGCGGCGGGCGCGGAGCGCGGCGGGCGCGCCGCGGGCCACGGTTCCGGCGCGCCCACCGCGCTCGATCCCGCGCTCGTGCCGGAGCCGGAGGAACTCGTCCGCCTGCTCGGCGCCCTGCCCGTCCGCGTCGGGCACCAGGCCGCCGCCGACCGCGTCACGGTCGCCGACCCGCTCGCGATCCGCGCGCGCCGCGTGCGCGCGCTCTTCGTCTGCGGCCTGCAGGAGGGCGCGTTTCCCGGCACCCCGCCGCCCGAGCCGTTCCTCGGGGACGCGGAGCGACGCGCGCTCAACACCGCTGCGGGGCTGCGCCTGGAGCTGCCCGCCGACGCCCTGGCGGCTGAGCGCTCGCTCTTCTACGCGGCGGTCTCGCGGCCGACGGGGCGCCTGATCCTGAGCTGGCACGACGCCGACGACGAGGGCAGCCCGGCGGTGCGTTCGCTCTTCGTCGACGATGTGCTCGACCTGCTGCCGGAGGGCTTCGAGGAGCGCGCCACCCAGCGGCGCGAGCTCGGAGCCGTGGGCTGGGAGGACCCTGCGCTCGCGCCCACCGCGCGTGAGGCCGCCCGTTCCGCCGCCAGCGCCGCGGAGTCCGAGCGCGACGAGCACGTCGCGCCGCTGCGCGACCCCGCGATCCTGGCCGCGCTGCGTGAGCGCGAGGAGTGGTCGGCCAGCGCGATCGAGCAGTGGATCGCCTGCCCGGTGAAGTGGTTCGTCGAGCGGCACCTGCACGCTGACGAGCTCGTCCCCGACCCGGAGCCGATGGTGCGCGGGGCGCTCGCGCACAAGGTGCTCGAGGACACGCTCGGCCGGCACGTGGGGGAGGAGGAGCCGCGGCCGCTGCGCCCCGAGGACGCGCCGCGCCTGCGTGAGCTCGCCCACGAGGCCCTGGCCCGCCACGCTGCGGGCTACCCCATCTCTGCCAATCCCGAGCGGCTGCGCGCGGCGCTGCGGCGGTTGGAGGCCGATCTCGTCCGCTACCTCGAATGGGCCGCCCACGCGAACTCCGCGCACGCCCCGGCGACCTTCGAGCTCGCGTTCGGCGGCCGGGAGGAGCGACCCGCGGTCGACCTAGGCGGCCTGAAGCTGAGCGGCCGCATCGACCGCGTCGACGTGGGTGCCGACGGCACCGCACTGCTCTACGACTACAAGGGGAGCACCGCCGCGCCGCAGGCCCGCTGGCTGGCCGACGGCAAGCTGCAGCTCGCGCTGTACATGCTCGCGCTGCCGCACCTCGCCGGCCTGGAGGCGGTCGGCGGCCTCTACCAGCCGCTCGGCGGCAGCGACGACCCGAAGCCGCGCGGCTTGGCCCGCAAGGACGCCGACGGCGGCCAGTCGCTCACGAAGAACGACCGGCTGGACGAAGACGCGTTCGCGGCCGTCCTCGATGGCGCGCTGAGCGCCGCGGTGGCCGCGGTCGGCGAGATGCGCGCGGGCCGCCTGGAGCCGCGGCCGGCGACCTGCGGCTGGCGCAACGGCGGCTGCACGCACCCGTCGGTCTGCCGGGCGGAAGGCCTGTGACCCTGCGCTTCACCCCCGAGCAGCAGGCGGCGATCGAGCAGCGCAAGGGGCCGCTGCTGCTGTCGGCCAACGCCGGCTCGGGCAAGACCTCCGTGCTCGTCGAGCGCCTCGTCGCCGCGGTCCTCGAGGACGGCATCGCGCCCGCGAAGCTGCTGGCGATCACGTTCACCGACAAGGCGGCCGGGGAGCTCCGCAGCCGGGTGCGCGCGCGGCTCGTCGGGCTGGGGGAGCGGGCGGCCGCGCGCGACGTCGAGCGTGCGCAGATCTCCACGATCCACGGCTTCTGCTCCGGGGTCCTGCGCGCCCACGCGGTCGCAGCGGGCCTCGACCCGGGCTTCACCGTCCTGCCCACGTCGACGACGCGCGCCCTTCGCCAGCGGGCCTTCGACGCCGCCTTGGCCGACCTGCTCGCTGACGTCGGCGGGGCGCCGCGGGCCGACGCGCTCGACCTGGCCGCGGCCTGGGGGCCGGACCGCCTCGCCGAGGCGATCACCGCGGCCCACGACGCGCTGCGCTCCCAGGGGACGACGGTCCCGCGGCTGCCGCCGTACGCGCCGCGGCGCACCGTGCCGGACGCCCTGAACGAGCTCCGCACGCACACCGACGCGTTCGCGGGAGAGCTGCGGGCCGCGCGCGCGGGCGTGAAGAGCATCGACGCCGCTCGCGACGCGCTGTCGGACTGCTTCGTCCTGCTCGACGAGGGCGAGCCGACGCGCGCGGCGCTCGCCGCGCTGAAGCTCAGCCGCGGCGTCGCGGAGCTCAAGACGGACGCCTGCCAGGCCTGGGTCGACGCGGTCGCCCGCGTGGGGGAGGCGCTCGACGACCGCGAGGCCGAGGGCGCGCACGCCCTCCTCGACGAGGCGCTCGCGAGCTACGCCGCCGCCTACGCGGAGGGCAAGCGCGCGCAATCCGGCCTCGACTACGACGACCTCGAGCTCGCGACGCGCGACCTCTTCCGCGACCACCCCGCGATCGCCGCGGGCTACGCGGAGCGCTTCGAGCGCATCATGGTCGACGAGTTCCAGGACACGAACCGCCTGCAGCTCGAGCTCGTCGGCCAGCTCGACCGCGACAATGTCTTCCTCGTGGGCGACGAGCTGCAGTCGATCTACGGCTTCCGCCACGCCGATGTCTCGCTGTTCCGCGAGCAGCGCGCGCGCCACGCCGCGCAGGACCGGGCGCCGGTGCTGGCGACGAACTGGCGCTCGCGGCCGGAGCTGCTCGAGACGATCAACGGCGCCTGGGGCGCCGACGTCCACCCGGGCTACGTCCCGCTGGTCCCTGGCCGCGCGCCCGCGGACGAGCCGGGCGATCCCGACGAGCCGGACGACGCCGTTCGGACTCGATCCCGCTCAGCGGGCGCAAAACCGAACGCCGCCCCGCGAACGGAGCTCCTGGTGACCTCCGACGCCTGGGACGACCCGGACCTCGACCCGCGCCTGGCCGGCGAGCTCGCCCGCGGCATGCCTGCGGGCGGGAAGGCGTCCAAGCTCGCCGAGGCGCGCGCCATCGCCCGCCGCGTGCGCGCGCTCGTCGACGCGGGGGAGTGCGTGGAGTCCGACGTCGTCGTCCTCGTCCGCGCCGCCACCGACCTGCACGTCTTCGAGCGCGCGCTGGAGCGCGAGGGCTTCGCGACGCTCGCGGGCGGCGGCCGCGGCTACTGGCTGCGCCAGCCCGTCCAGGACCTCACGAGCTACCTCGGCGCGCTGGTGAACCCGCGGGACGAGCGCGCCCTCTACGGGATGCTCGCCAGCCCGCTGTGCGGCCTCTCCTCCGACGGGCTCGCCCACGTCGCCGCGGTCGCTCGGGGCGGGGGCGGTGACCCGTGGCGCGCCGTGCGCTCCGTCGCGCTCGCCCAGCGTCTCAGCGCCGCGGACGCCGCCGCGCTCGAGGCCTTCCTCGTGCGCTTCACGCTCGAGCGGACCACCGCGCCGCGCTTCGGCCTCGGCGAGCTGATCGAGCGCGCGGTCCTGCAGTCGGGCTACGACCTGCACGTCCTGCGGCTGCCGGGCGGCCGACGGCGGCTGGCCAACGTCCACAAGCTCTTGCGCCTCGCGGCGGAGTACGAGGAGCGCCACGGTCGCGACGTGCGTGGCTTCATCGACCACGCCGCCGCCGAGGTCGAGGCCGACGCGCGCGAGGCGGAGGCGCCCGTCGAGCTCGGGGGCGAGCCCGCGATCCGCCTGATGACGATCCACGCCGCGAAGGGCCTCGAGTTCGGGGTGGTCGTGGTCGCCGACCTCGGCCGCAAGAACCGCGCGGAGGCGGGCGACCTGCTCGTCGACGGCGACCGCGTGGGGCTGCGGCTCGTGCGCCTGGGCGCGAAGGGGACCGGGGCGCTCGCGCACTCAGAGCTCGTCGCGGCGGCCAACGGCGCCGCGGCCGACGAGGAGCGGCGCGTCATGCACGTCGCCTTCACCCGCGCGGAGGAGCGACTGATCCTGAGCGGGGTCGTGCCCGTGGGTGACGCGTGGCCCAAGCGCGGGACCACCGCGTGCCCGCTGAGCTGGATGGGCCCGCGGCTCGACGAGCGCCTGCTGGCTCGGCTGCCAGAGGAGCCGGAGCTCGTGCTCGACCGCGACGAGGGCCGCGGCCGCATCCACGTCGCCGTGCGGCTCGTCGCGCCCGAGACGGCGCCCGCGACGCTCGGCCTCGCCGCGCCGCCGCCGCCTGGCGCGCAGCTCGGGCTCTTCGCGGCCCCGCTGACGCCAAGCGCCGATGCCCGTCGCGGGAGCCGACATCCGGCCGAGACGTCGCCGACCGCGAGTGGGCGTCGCGGGGGCCGACATCCGGCCGAGACGTCGCCGACCGCGAGTGGGCGTCGCGGGGGCCGACATCCGGCCGCGCGCGACGAGCAGGCGGAGGTCGGCGCGCTCTTCGCCGCGGGCCTGACGGCGACGCTGACCGACGCGTCGGTGGGGCTGGAGGCGCCCGCGGGCGGACCCGCGCAGGTGCTCGCGCCGCCACCGCCGCCGGTCCCGACGCTGTCGTACTCGTCGCTGTCCGCCCACGCTCGCTGCGGCTACCGCTTCTACCTCGAGCGCGTGCTGCGCCTGCCGGCCACGGAGCTGCCGCCCGCCGCGCTTTTGCAGACGCAGGCTGGGCTCGACCCGCGCGACCGCGGGAACATCGCCCACCTCGTGCTCGAGCAGCTCGACCTCCAGCGCCCCGCGGTGCCGACCGTCGACGAGCTCCAGGCGCTGGGCGCGCGCTTCGACGCGGCGCCGACCGCCGCGGAGGCCACGGAGATCGCCGGCCTGCTCGCTCGCTTCCTCGCCGCGTCGCCGCTCATCGACCGACTACGTGCTGCACGTCGCGTCGGTGTCGAGGCGCCCTTCGTCCTCCCGCTCCCGAGCCCCGACGCGCCGCTGCTCAACGGCTTCCTCGACGTGCTCGCCGACGAGGCCGACGGCTCTGCGCTCGTGGTGGACTGGAAGACCGACCGCCTCGGCGCTCGCGATCCCGCCGACGTCGTCGCGGGCGCCTACGCTACCCAGCAGGCGGTCTACGCGCTGGCGGTCCTCGCCTCGGGAGCGCCGGAGGTCGAGGTCGCCTACGCGTTCCTCGAGCGTCCGGAAGTCGTCGTGGGCGAGCGCTTCACCCAGGCCGACCTCCCCAAGCTGTGGGAGCGCGTGCTCGACCGCGCCCGACCGCTCCTCGAGCGCTCGTTCGTTGTCGCCTCCGAGCCGCACATCGGCCTCTGCGCGGGGTGTCCCGGCCGCGGCGGGCTCTGCTCCCACCCGCTCGAGCTGACCGATCGCGTGCTCGACGGCGCGCCGACCGGCACATAGCTCGCCTGCCTCCGGGTAGCCACCGCCCATGCGCGCGATCCTCGACATCGACGGCACGCTCGTCGACTCGAACTACCACCACGCCCTCTCCTGGTTCCGCGCCCTGCGCGACCACGGCTACGTCGTGCCGATCTGGCGCATCCACCGCGCGATCGGGCTCGGCGGCGACATGCTCGTCGCTCACGTTGCGGGCGATGAGGCCGAGGAGCGCTCGGGTGACGCCGTGCGCGAGAGCGAGGGCAAGCACTACTTCGCGATGATCGACGAGGTTCAGCCCCTGGAGGGCTCGCGCGACCTCGTGCTCGCGCTCAAGCAGGCCGAGCACGCCGTCGTGATGGCCTCCAGCGCGAAGCAGGAGGAGGTCGAGCACTACCTCACGCTGCTCGGCGCCCACGAGCTCGTCGACGCGTGGACCCACTCCGGCGACGTCGAGGACGCCAAGCCGGCGCCTGACCTCGTCGAGGTCGCGATGCAGAAGGCCGAGGGCGACGACGACGCGATCCTCATCGGCGACTCCGTGTGGGACACCGAGGCCGCCAAGCGCGCCGGGATCCCGACCCTCGGCGTACTTACGGGCGGCTACAGCGAGGCGGAGCTCGTCGACGCCGGTGCCCAGGCGGTCTTCGGCTCGGTGAAGGAGCTGCTCGACCGCCTGGGGGAGACGCCGCTGGGACCCTAGGAGCTCGGCTCGACCTCGCGCAGGAACCCCTCGAACAGCCGGCGGTGGCCCTCCTCGTCGCGGAGGATCGCGATGACCATGTCGTTGGTGACCGGGTCGACGCCCTCGGTGAGCTCGATGATCTCGTTGTAGAGCTCGATCGCCGAGGTCTCCGCCTCGATCACGCCCTTGATGACGTGGGCGAGATCGGTCTGGTCGGCCGGAGGCGCGAGCGCCTGCTGGTTGGCCACGAAGTCGACCGACGACGGCACGACGCCGTAGAGCTCCTTGATGCGCGCGGCGAACTGCTGCGCGTGCGCGAGCTCCTCCTGCACGTCCTGGGCCAGGGACTCCTTGACCTCCTGGGCGCGCAGGCCGTCGGGGTTTGTGGAGTTCGTGACGTAGTTGATGACGGTCTCGAGCTCGCCGAAGTAGGCCTGCTTGAGCAGCTCCACGATGCGGTCGCGGGCTTCGGCGTTGTCGTCGGCCAGGATTCCCTGGCTGGCGCTGCGGATGGCCATGGTGATGGTGGCTCCTCGGGTGGACGGTGGAGCTTCGACGGTACCCCTCAACGGGTCGGGCGCAACCAGGCGCGTCGGTAGGCCGTCGGCGTGGTGGCCGTCGCGCGGCGGAAGTGCCCACGCAGCGCGCTGGCCGTGCCGAAGCCGCAGCGCTGTGCGACCTGCTCGACGGGGAGCTCGGTGGACTCGAGCAGGCGCCGCGCCTCGAGCACGCGCTGGGCGTCCAGCCAGCGCAGCGGGCTCGTCCCGGTCTCGGCGGCGAAGCGCCGGGCGAAGGAGCGCTCCGACCAGCCCGCATGGCGCGCGCAGGCGGCGATGCTCACCGGCTCGTCGAGGCGCTCGAGCATCCAGGCGCGCGTGGTGGCCAGGCCGTCGCCGACGGCGAGGCCGAGCGGGCGCTCGACGAACTGCGCCTGGCCACCGTCCCGCACGGGCGCCACCACCATCCCCCGCGCCACCGCGTCGGCCGCCGCGGTGCCGCGGTCCGCGCGCACGAGGTGCAGGCACGGGTCGATGCCGGCCGCCATCCCCGCCGAGGTCAGCACGCGCCCCTCGTCGACCCACAGCACGTCGGGCTCGACCTCCACCCGCGGATACCGGCGAGCCAGAGCCCGTGCTCAACCAGTGCGTCGTCGCGCGGCGCCCGTCCAGCAGCCCCGCGGCGGCGAGGGCGAAGGCGCCCGTGCAGATCGAGACCACGCGCGCGCCGCGCTCGGCGGCAGCACGAAGCGCCTCCATGGCTTCCGGGGGAACGGCCGCGTCAGACTCATAGCCGGCACCACGACGGTGTCGGCGCGGGCAAGCGCCTTCGCTGGAGCGCTTCGTCGGTCCGTCGGCCGCCGTGTCCGCGGAACGCGAGCTCGAGTACGAGCGGCGCGGCACCGTCTGGCGCCGTCCTATTGCGGTCTGAGCCAGCCTGGATCCACCGATTCCCGCGGCACGATCGATCGGCGGATCCAGGCTGAGCCGCCCGGCGCTCAGGCCAGCGCGCCGCCCGCGGCCGAGACGAACCAGAGCAGGCCGAGCACCCCGAGAACCATGGCGACCGCCGTGCCGACCGCGGCGGCCCGAACCGCACGGTCGTGGCGCACGGACGGATCGGCCGTCGCGAGTGCCGGGTGGCGCTCGAGCACGTGGGGAGCGCGTCGCACGCTCCCCACGACCACCAGGAGCATCGTCGGCGTGATCAGCACCGGCTGCACGAACGCCACCGCGGCTCCCGCCCCGACCGTCGCCACCACGAGCCCGAGCGGGAACGCCACGACGGCGAGCAGCCAGAACCCGCGGGAGCCGGGCCGGGAAGGCGGATGCGGCGCCGGAGGGGCCACGCTCCTGCTCCCCGTCGCCCCGGGTGCGTCGCCCATGCGCTCCTGGTCGTCCATGGGCCCATTGAAACAGAGCGCCCACGTGTAGGCGAAGTGCGCGGGATCGGGAAGGATCACTCATTCATGCCTCGCGCGATCTGGACCGGAGCCATCTCCTTCGGGCTCGTCACCGTCCCCGTCAAGCTCTACGCCGCCGTGCAGTCCAAGACGGTGAAGTTCAACCAGCTCGACTCAGACGACCACTCCCGCATCTCCATGAAGCGCACGAACGCGCAGACCGGCGAGGAGGTTCCCTACGAGCGGATCGTCAAGGGCTTCGAGATCGCCCCGGACCGCTACGTGATCATCGAGCCCGGCGAGCTCGAGTCGCTGGACCCGAAGAAGACCAAGACGATCGACATCGAGGGCTTCGTCGAGCTCGACGAGGTCGACCCGATCTACTTCGACCACCCGTACTACCTCGTGCCGGGCACGGGTGGCGCCAAGCCCTACCGGCTGCTCTGCGACGCGATGGCCGAGACGGGCCGCGTCGGCATCGCGAAGGTCGTCATCCGCTCCAAGCAGCAGCTCGTGGCGCTGCGCCCGATGGGCGAGGTGCTCGCGATGAGCACGATGAACTTCCACGACGAGATCGTCGACGCCGGCAGCCTCGACGAGGTCCCGACGCGCGAGGACATCGACACGCGGCCGGGCGAGCTGAAGATGGCCAGCCAGCTCGTGGAGTCGCTGTCGGAGGCTTGGGAGCCCGAGAAGTACGCAGACACCTACCGCGAGGAGGTCCTCGCGATCATCGAGCGCAAGGCCGCGGGCGAGGAGATCGCCGTGCAGCCGACCGAGAAGGCCGACGTCGCGCCGGCTGCCGACCTCATGAGCGCGCTGAAGGCCTCGCTCGACGCCGTCCGCGACCGCACGGGTGAGGCGCCGGCGACGAGACGCAAGCCGGCGGTCGGCGGCGAGGCGGCCGAGAAGAAGGCCGGCGCCTCGAGGAAGCCGGCGGCGACGAAGGCGACCGACGGCGATGAGCAGCCCGCGCCCGCAGAGCCGGCGGCGGCGAAGGCGACCGACGGCGATGAGCAGCCCGCGCCCGCGAAACCGGCGGCGAAGAAACCGGCCGCGAAGAGCGCTACCGCGGCGAAGAAGCCGGCGGCGAAGACGCCTCCCGCGGCGAAGAAGCCGTCGGCCAGGAAGCCCACCGCGGCAAAGAAGTAGTGGCCCGCACGGCGCAGTCCCACCGCGCCGACGGTCGTCGCGCCCGACGGACCGCTCAGGTGTCGTCGTGCCGGAACGCCGCGGCGATGCCCGCGCGATCGAGGCCCGCGCCCAGGCAGGCCAGCAGCTTCATGCGTGCCGCCTGCGCGCTCAGGCCCCCCGCGGCCACCGCGAGCTCGCGGATGTCGGCCTCCTTGCCCTCGAAGCCGTAGGTCTCGTAGAGGATCGCGCCGCGCTCGGGGCGCGTCGTGGCCACCACCGGGATCGAGACGACCGCGTCGCGCAGCGCCCCCAGCGCCCGCGGACCCAAGTGGCCGGCGCCGAGCGTCGAGACGACCATCCCGTGCGCCCCGTCGGCGGCGGCCGCGCGGATGAGCGCGCCGTCGTCCCCGAGCCACGTGGGGACGATCGGCACCCGGTGGTCCAGCTGGGTCGGCACCACGGGCGGACGGCGCACGGGGAAGGTCCCGATGTTCACGCGGCCCTCGTGGATGACTCCGATCGCCCCGCCGTGCGGCGAGCCGAACGGCTCCGCGGCGGTGGAGTCCATCTTGCGCACGTAGCGCGCCGCGTGGACCCGGCCCGCGAAGCAGACCACGACGCCGAGCCCGCCGCCGCCGACGCTCGCCGCGAGGGCTACCGCGTCGGCGAGGTTCGCCGGGCCGTCGGCGCCCGGCGCGCTCGCGGGCCGGATCGCTCCCGTGAAGACGACGGGCGCGTCCCCGCCGTACATGACGTCGGTGAGGTAGGCGGTCTCCTCGAGCGTGTCGGTTCCGTGGGTGACCACCACGCCGCGGTCGCGCGCCGCCTCTTCGAGCGCCGCCTGCGCGATGAGCAGCGCGTCGTCGGTGCTCAGATGCGAGCCCGGCATGTTGCAGACCGAGCGGACCTGGAGGTCCGGGACGTCGGCCAGCGCCGGGACGGCCGCGACGAGCGCCGCGCCGTCGAGCACGGGGATGGCCATGCGCTCCCCCGACATGGCGATGGTGCCTCCGGTGGACAGGATCGTGACGGCTCGCTTCATGACCCGGGACCCTGCCAGGTGGACCCTCGTCGGGAGCCCTTCCCCGGCCAGATCCGCTGGTAGGATCCGGACGTCGGACCCTCCTGGTCTGAGCGGGCTTCCTCCTCCGTCCCCCGCCGGCCACTCCATATGACCCTGCGATCTGAGCCCCCCGAGGCCGCTGGCCTGTACGACCCTCGCTTCGAGCACGACGCCTGCGGCGTCGCCATGGTCGCGCGCCTGGACAACCGCCCGACGCACGAGGTCGTCCAGAAGGCGCTGGAGGCGCTGGACAACCTCGAGCACCGCGGCGCCGAGGGCGCCGACGTCAAGACGGGCGACGGCGCCGGCATCCTCACGCAGCTTCCCGATGCGTTCTTCCGGGGCGTCGTCGACTTCGAGCTGCCCGAGCCCGGCCGCTACGGCGTCGGCGTGTGCTTCCTGCCGCAGGATCCCGACCTGCGCGCGAAGCTCGAGCAGCTGCTCGAGCTCAACGTCCGCGTGGAGGGCCAGATCGTCCTGGGCTGGCGCGACGTGCCCGTCGACGAGCAGCACGTGGGCGAGACCGCCAACCGCTCGCGCCCCTACATCAAGCAGCTCTTCGTCGAGGCGGGTCCCGGGCACGCGGGCGACCAGGACGCCTTCGAGCGCAAGCTGTACGTCATCCGCCGCATCGTCGAGCTCGCCTCGGGCCCGGACTTCTACGCGCCGTCCTTCTCCTCGCGGACCATCGTCTACAAGGGGATGCTGATCTCGACGCAGCTGCGTCGCTTCTTCCCCGACCTGTCCGACGAGCGCTTCGCGTCGGGCATGGCGCTGGTCCACTCGCGCTTCTCGACGAACACGTTCCCGAGCTGGGAGCTCGCCCACCCGTTCCGCGTGATCGCCCACAACGGCGAGATCAACACGCTGATGGGCAACAAGAACTGGATGCGTGCGCGCGAGTCGCAGATGGCCTCCGACCTGTTCCGCATGGATCTGCAGAAGGTCATGCCGATCGTCCGCGACGGCGGCTCGGACTCCGCGACGTTCGACAACGTCCTCGAGCTGCTCATGCTCGGCGGCCGCTCCCTGCCCCACAGCGTGATGATGATGGTGCCTGAGGCCTACGCCGAGCGCGCCGACCTCTCCGACGAGCTCAAGGGCTTCTACGCCTTCCACTCCTGCTTCATGGAGCCGTGGGACGGGCCGGCCGCCGTCTGCTTCACCAACGGCCGCGTGGTCGGCGCGACGCTCGATCGCAACGGCCTGCGGCCCGGACGCTGGGTGGAGACCACCGACGGGCACGTGATCCTCGGCTCCGAGGCTGGGATGCTCGCCATCCCCGCCGCGGACGTCGTCCGCCTCGGTCGCCTGGCCCCGGGCAAGCTCTTCCTGATCGACCTCGAGCAGGGCCGCATCGTGGCCGACGAGGAGATCAAGCACGCGGTCGCCACCGAAAAGCCGTACGGCAAGTGGTTCGACGAGCAGGTCGTGCATTTCGACGACCTGCCGGTCAAGCAGCCGCTGGGTCCGCGCACCGAGCCGCTGCGCACCCGCCAGCTCGCCTTCGGCTTCACCCAGGAGGACGAGCGCGTGCTGCTGGCGCCGATGGCCGCCAAGGGCGAGGAGCCGATCGGCTCGATGGGCAACGACAACGCGCTCGCGGTGCTCTCCGATCAGAGCCCGCCGCTGTTCTCCTACTTCAAGCAGCTCTTCGCGCAGGTCACCAACCCGCCGATCGACCCGATCCGCGAGGCCGTCGTGATGTCGCTGGCCACGGGCATCGGCGCGGAGGGCAACCTGCTCGACGAGGCGCCGGAGCACGCGCGCCAGCTCGCGATGGAGCAGCCCATCCTGCGCAACCACGAGCTCGAGACGCTGCGCCAGGTCGAGCACCCGTTCTTCACCGCGCACACGATCGACATCACCTGGCCCGTCGACGAGGGCCCCGAAGGCCTGCGCCTACGGTTGGCCAACGCCTGCGACGAGGCCTACGACGCGATCGTCGGAGGCATCAACGTCGTGATCCTCTCCGACCGCAACGTCTCGGCCTCGCGCGCGCCGATCCCGTCGCTGCTGGCCACGGCCGCCGTCCACCACCACCTCGTCCGCGAGGGCATCCGCCTCCGGGCCGGCCTCGTCGTCGAGTCCGGGGAGCCGCGTGAGGTGCACCACTTCGCGACGCTCATCGGCTACGGCGCCAGCGCGATCAACCCGTACCTGATGTTCGAGACGCTGGCGGAGATGGAGGCCGACGACCGTCTGCCCGGCGTCGAGTCGCTCGAGGAGGCCGAGAAGCACGTCGTCAAGGCGATCGGCAAGGGCCTGCTCAAGACGATCTCCAAGATGGGGATCTCGACGGTCCAGTCCTACTGCGGCGCGCAGATCTTCGAGGCCGTCGGCCTGGATCGCTCCGTCGTCGACCGCCACTTCACCGGCACCGCCTCGCGCATCGGCGGCATCGACCTGCCGATCGTCGGCGAGGAGGCGCTCAAGCGCCACGGCCGCGGCTACCCCCGGGATACGTCGGGCGACCTGCTGCCCGTCGGCGGTGTGTACGCGTGGCGCCGCGACGGCGAGCACCACCAGTGGAACCCGGAGACCATCGCCTTGGTCCAGCACGCCGTTCGCGTGGACGGCGGGGACGCGGACGAGGACGGCGCGTCGTCCAACGGCAGCGCCACGGGCCAGCGTGCGGCCCCTTCGCTCGACGCGCAGGGCAAGTACGACGAGTTCGCCCAGCTCGTCAACGAGGATGCTGCGCGCCGCGCGACCCTCCGCGGGCTGCTCGACTTCAAGCCGTCCGCGGGCGCCATCCCGCTCGAGGAGGTCGAGCCCGCCGCGGAGATCGTCAAGCGCTTCGCCACGGGCGCGATGTCGCTCGGCTCGATCTCGACCGAGGCCCACGAGACGCTCGCGGTCGCGATGAACCGCCTCGGCGGGCGCTCGAACACGGGCGAGGGAGGCGAGGACCCGCGGCGCTTCACGAAGGACTCGAACGGCGACTCGCGGCGCTCGGCGATCAAGCAGGTCGCCTCCGGTCGCTTCGGCGTCACGGCGCACTACCTCGTCAACGCCGACCAGCTCCAGATCAAGATGGCCCAGGGCGCCAAGCCGGGCGAGGGCGGCCAGCTGCCCGGGCACAAGGTCGACAAGTACATCGGCTCCGTGCGCCACACGACCCCGGGCGTCTCGCTCATCTCACCGCCGCCGCACCACGACATCTACTCGATCGAGGACCTCAAGCAGCTCATCTACGACCTGCGCTGCGCGAACCCGGTGGCGCAGGTCTCGGTCAAGCTCGTGGCCGAGGTCGGCGTCGGGACGGTCGCGGCGGGCGTGGCCAAGGCGAACGCCGACCATGTCGTCATCGCGGGCCACGACGGCGGCACGGGCGCGAGCCCGCTCTCCTCCGTCCAGTCCGCCGGCGTCCCTTGGGAGATCGGCCTGGCCGAGACCCAGCAGACGCTGCTGCTCAACGACCTGCGATCGCGGATCGTCGTGCAGACCGACGGCCAGCTCAAGACGGGCCGCGACGTGGTGATGGCCGCGATGCTCGGCGCCGACGAGATGGGCTTCTCCACCGCCCCGCTGATCGCGACGGGCTGCATCATGATGCGCGCCTGCCACCTGAACACCTGCCCGGTGGGCATCGCGACGCAGGATCCCGAGCTGCGCAAGCGCTTCGAGGGCAAGCCCGAGCACGTCGTCAACTACTTCTTCTTCGTCGCAGAAGAGGTTCGATCGATCATGGCGGGGCTCGGCATCGCCCGCTTCGAGGAGCTGATCGGCCGCGTCGAGCTGCTCGAGGGCGACAAGGCGATCGAGCACTGGAAGGCGCGCGGCGTGAACGTCTCGCACCTGCTGCACCGCCCCGAGCTGCCCGACGGCACGGCGCTGCACCGCACCCAGCCGCCACCGCCCGTCCTGGAGGACGCGCTCGACCACGAGCTCATCCAGCAGGCGCGGCCCGCCATCGAGCGCGGCGAGCGCGTCGCCATCGAGGCCAAGGTCCGCAACGTCAACCGCTGCGTCGGCGGGATGCTCTCCTCGAAGATCGCCGAGGTCGTCGGCGCCGAGGGGCTGCCCGAGGGCACGATCGAGGTGGAGCTCACCGGCTCGGCGGGCCAGTCGTTCGGGGGCTGGCTCATGCAGGGCGTGACCTTCGCGCTTCACGGCGACGCGAACGACTACACGGGCAAGGGCCTGTCCGGCGGAGTCCTCTCGGTCCAGCCGCCCCAAGGCGTCACCTTCGCCGCCGAGGAGAACGTCATCGTGGGCAACACCGTGCTCTACGGAGCCACGGGCGGGCGCGCTTTCTTCCGCGGCCAGGCCGGCGAGCGCTTCGCCGTGCGCAACTCGGGAGCCAGCGCGGTCGTCGAGGGCGTCGGCGATCACGGCTGCGAGTACATGACGGGAGGACGGGTGGTCGTGCTCGGCCCGACGGGGCGCAACTTCGCCGCGGGCATGAGCGGTGGCGTGGCCTACGTGCTCGACGAGCACGGGGCCTTCCGCGACAAGCTCAACCCCGCGATGCTCGACCAGCTCGAGGCGATGGACGACGTGGACACGCAGGAGTGCTTCGAGCTCGTCGGCGAGCACGGGCGGCGCACCGGCTCCGAGAAGGCCGCAGCGGTCCTGGCCGACTGGGACACCGCTCGGACGACGTTCGTGAAGGTCTTCCCGGCCGACTACAAGCGCGTCCTCGCCGAGCTCGCCGCCGAAGAGGACGGCCAGGCCGCGCCTCGCGCGGACGAGTACGCGGGCGAGGCGGTCGACGTCGTCGGCGCCCCGCACGTCCTCACCGGGGACGGGGAGTAGCCGTGGGCGAGCTCGGGGCGTTCCTCAAGATCGAGCGGCACGGCGTGCCGTACCGCGACGCCACGGAGCGGTTGACCGACTACGAGGAGTTCCTCGTCGATCGACCCACGGCGGAGCTCGCCGAGCAGGGCGCGCGCTGCATGGAGTGCGGCGTGCCGTTCTGCCACAACGGCTGCCCGCTCGGCAACCTCATCCCGGACTGGAACGACCTCGTCTACTCAGGCCGCTTCGCCGACGCGATCAAGCAGCTGCACGCCACGAACAACTTCCCCGAGTTCACGGGCCGGCTGTGCCCCGCACCGTGCGAGGCCGCCTGCGTGCTCGAGATCCGCGAGGGCGACGCGGTGACGATCAAGCAGATCGAGAACTCGATCATCAACCGCGCCTGGGACGAGGGCTGGGTGCTGCCCGAGCCGCCGCAGGCAAGCGCGCTGACCGGCCGCACCGTCGCCGTCGTCGGCGCAGGACCAGCCGGCCTGGCCGCCGCGCAGCAGCTGCGCCGCGCCGGCCACGAGGTGACGCTGTTCGAGCGCGACGAGGCAGCGGGTGGGCTGCTGCGCTTCGGGGTCCCGGACTTCAAGATCGACAAGCACGTCGTAGAGCGGCGCGTGCAGCAGCTCGTCGCCGAGGGCGTCGAGCTGCGCTGCGGCGTCGACGTCGGCGTCGACGTGACCGCGGAGGAGCTCCGCGACGAGTTCGAGGCCGTTGTGCTCGCCACGGGCTCGCGGGTTCCTCGCGACCTGCCGGTCGCGGGCCGCGAGCTGGCAGGCATCCACCCGGCGATGGAGTACCTCTACGTGCGCAACCGCGCGGTCGCCGCGGCGCAGGCCGCCGGCACCGACGACGTCGCGGCGGGTGCGATCACCGCCGCCGGCAAGCACGTCGTGGTCATCGGCGGCGGCGACACGGGCGCCGACTGCGTGGGCAACTCGCTGCGGGAGGGAGCCGCCTCGGTGACCCAGCTCGAGCTGCTGCCCGAGCCGCCCCGGCAGCGCCCGGACGCGAAGACGCCGTGGCCGCTGTGGCCGCAGAAGTTCCGCCTCTCCTACGCGCAGGAGGAGGGCCGCGCCACGCACAAGGCCGACGCGGCGTTCTCCGTGGTCACCACGCGCTTCGAGGGGACCGCGGACGGCGGGGTCCGCGCGCTGGTGGTCGCCGACGCCGAGTCCGCGCCGCCCTTCGGTCCGGTCGTGGGCTCCGAGCGCGAGCTGGCGGCTGACCTCGTGCTGCTGGCGATGGGCTTCCTGCATCCCGAGCCGGAGCTGCCAGACGCGATCGGCCTCGAGAAGGATCCGCGCGGCAACGTGAAGGCCGGCGCCTACGCGACGTCGGTTCCGGGCGTCTTCGCCGCCGGGGACTGCCGACGCGGGCAGTCGCTGATCGTCTGGGCGATCAACGAGGGGCGCGCCGCCGCGCGCATGGCCGACCGTCACCTGCACGCGATCGCCCACGAGGAGGCGCGCGAGCTCGTCATGTCCGGGAACGTCAGCCCGGCCGACGAGGGACCCGAGGGTCCGCCGCTGCACACCTCGGGTGGCATGCCCGCCGGCGGCTGACCGCTGCTCGGGGGCGGGGAAACGGGCAGCCGAACCCTCAGAGGGCGGGGGACGGCGACGCGCCGAGCGCGCGCGGCACCTCGACCGCGGTGCGGGCGTCGAACAGCCCGCCCGCGACGGGCGCGGCCGCCGGCCGCGGCGTGCTGCGGCGCGACATGTCCGGCCAGCGCACGAGCCGCGCGGTAACGACGATGCGCTGCTTGGCGCTCCACAGAGGATGGCAGGCGGTCAGCACGAGGCGATCGGATCGCGCGGCTCTCAGCACCTCGGCCTGCTCGGGCGAGACGATCCGCGTCCGCTCGACGGCGTACCGATAGGCGCCGTAGGGCATCGAGAGATCGATCCGGTCGCCCGCTTTGAGCCGGTCCAGCCGCCGAAACGGCGCGCCGTTCGTGGTCCGGTGACCGGCGATGCCCACGGTGCCGCGGCGGCCGGGCAGGACCGTTCCGGCGTAGTGGCCGGGAGCCTTGCTCAGCGCGGCGGCACCGGTGCTCTGGACCCACACGGCAGAGAGCCCCATCCGTCGGATCCTCAGGCGTCCGAGCGGATCGCCCGACCGTGTCGTCGCGTTGAGGCGACCCGCGCTGTGCGCGCGGCGAAGCCGCTTGGCGCGCAGCGAACCCACCGGCACACCACGCACCGGCTCCCGCGCGCCACTCCGTGAGCCGCTGTAGTCGGTCAGCAGTGCCGAGTAGCGCTGGCCGAGCTCGTCCTGGGCGGCGGACGCCCGGAGCGCTCCGAGCGGCTCCTGCCAGACCGTTGTGAGCACCGCGTCGCCGACGGCAAGCAGGCCGCCGACGGCGAGGAGGACCCCCAGAGCGCGCCGAGTACGCCTCAAGCGCGCCCCTTCGACCTCAGGCTCGGCGCGAGGTGCGCACGAGCGCCGTACCCGCCACGAGGGCGAAGCTGCCGATCAGCGCGAGCAGCCAGGCCTCGGAGCCCGTGTAGGCCAGCCGCGACGGCGCGGCCGCTGCGCGCACGCCGCTCGTGCCTGCGACGGGCGCAGCACCCTGCGGCGCTGCGACGGGTGCAGCCCCCTGCGGCGTAGTGCTCTGGGACTGCTCGGCCTCGACGCCGCTGCCGTTGTCAGGCGCCTGCTCGGCGTCGTCGTTGGTCGCGGGAGCCGGGGGCGGGCTGGTCTGCGTCGTGCTGGTCTTCGTGGGGGGCTTGGTGTTGTAGTCGCTCGTGCTCGCGGGCGGCGCCGTCGTGGTCGGCTTCGGCGTCGTCGTGGTCGGCGTCGTCGGCTTCGTCGTCGTCGTGGTCGGCGTCGTCGTGGTCGGAGCCGTCGTCGTCGGGCTCTGAGTGGTCGTCGACGTCGTGGTCGGCGTATCGCCGTAGCCGCTGGTCTGGGCGGCCGCGACGGCCGGGAAGGCGCAGGCGAGAAGGGCCACGAGAGTGGGAAGGGTCCGTCGGTTCATGATCGGAGGTTATACCCCAGCGGCCCGACGCCTAAAGATCAGCTCAGATCTCGCGGCCCTCCGGCGGGGAAAGGACGGTGCGTGGAGACCACCGCGTCGACCCGGATCGGCCTCGTCGCGCACTCGCGGCGGCCTTCGTCGTCGACCTTCTTCTTCTTCCAGCGCGAACACGCGACGCCACCGATGGCCGTGCCGACCGAGCGCCGCCAGGTCTCGCTCGCCGCCATTGCCCTCGGCCTCTCCATCGTCCTCTTGCGGCGCAAGCCGCCGCCCGCGGGCCGGAGGGGCGCGAAGCGGAAGCGGACAACGGCACGTCGCGGGCGATCGCGGCGCGCAGCCCGTGGGCGCGGGCGCGGACGACAGAACTTGACGCGGGCGTCATCTTCCTGCCAGCCTGCCGGCATGGCGTTTCCCAGGACCTGCGTGATCGGCGCCGGCTCGTCCGGCATCGCCGCGGCCAAGGCGCTGCACGAACGTGGTGTGCCGTTCGAGGGCTACGAGGCCTCCGACCGTGTCGGCGGCAACTGGGTCTTCGGCAACGCGAACGGCATGAGCTCGGCCTACGAGGGGCTGCACATCAACACCTCGCGCGAGCGCATGCAGTTCTCGGACTTCCCGATGCCGAAGTCCTATCCCGACTACCCGCACCACACGCAGATCGCGGAGTACTTCGAGGCCTACGTGGACCACTTCGGCTTCCGCGATCGGATCCGCTTCTCCACTTGCGTCGAGCACGCCGAGCGGCGGCCGGACGGGACCTGGGCTGTCAGGCTGCCGACGGGGGAGGTCGAGCGCTACGACGCGCTCGTCGTCGCCAACGGCCACCACTGGGACGCCCGGCCGCCCGAGCCCGCCTTCCCCGGCCACGACACGACGCGCATCGAGCAGCTGCACGCCCACGGCTACCGCTCCGACGCGCAGCTGCGCGGCCGGGACGTCGTCGTGGTCGGCATGGGCAACTCGGCGATGGACATCGCCGTGGAGAGCTCGTACGCGGCCCGAAGCACCCACCTCAGCGCCCGCCGCGGAGTCTGGGTGACCCCGAAGTACCTCCTGGGCCGCCCGACCGACCAGCTCAAGAACGACACCCGGGTCCCCTTCCGCATCCGCCGCTGGATGCTGGAGAAGCTGCTGCTCACGCAGGTCGGGTCGATGGAGAGCTACGGGCTGCCCAGGCCCGACCACCGCTACGGCGAGGCGCACCCGACGGTCTCGGGCCGGGTCCTCGACCGGATCGGCCACGGGATGGTCGCCCCACGCCCGAACGTCGCGCGCCTGCACGAGCGCGAGGTCGAGTTCACCGACGGCACGCGCGTGCCGTGTGACGTCATCGTCTACTGCACGGGCTACAAGATCACGTTCCCGTTCTTCGACGAGGACTTCCTCAGCGCGCCGGACAACCACATCGAGCTGTTCCGCCGCGTACACCACCCCGCGATCGCGAACCTCTTCTTCGTCGGGCTGCTGCAGCCGCTCGGGGCGATCATGCCGCTCGCCGAGGCGCAGGGCAGCTGGGTCGCCGACCTCCTGCGCGGCGACTACCACCTGCCCGCGCGGCCGGCCGTGCTCGCCGAGATCGCCGCCGACCAGGCCGCGATGCGCAAGCGCTACGTCTCCTCCAAGCGCCACACGATCCAGGTCGACTTCGACGAGTACCTGATCGACCTGGCCAAGGAACGCCGCGCGGGGGCCGAGCGGGCGCGGGTGGCGGGCTTCGCGCTGCCCGTCGCGCCGCTCAGCGCCGCCCGGGCGCCGGCGTGACCGAGCTCGCGGCGCCCGTCGGCAAGCGCGAGCTCACCAAGGCGGCCAACCGCGCCGCCCTTCTGCGGGCGGGCTCGGAGGCGTTCGCCGAGCTGGGCTACGGCGCGGCGAGCGTGCGCGACATCGTCCGGCGGACCGAGCTCGCGACGGGAACGTTCTACAACTACTTCCCGGACAAGGAGTCCGTGCTGCGCGAGATCGTGGAGGGCGTCGCTGAGCAGGTCCGCGCGCGTGCGCGGGCGGCCCGTCAGGAGTCCTCAGACCTCGCGGGCTTCGTCGCCGGCGGCTTCCGCGCCTACTACGAGGTCCTCGCCGCCGACCGCCGCTTCTTCGAGCTGCTGCGCCGCAACGCGGGGACGATCCGCGCGATGTTCGACGAGCCGACGTTCTTCGCGGGCTATGAGGAGCTCGAAGAGGACCTGCGCGCCGCCGCAGCGGCCGGCGCGCTGCCGCCGGTCGACGTGGGCTACCTGGCGGGGGCGATGGTCGGTGCGGGCTTCGAGGTGGCGGTCCTGATGCTCGACCGCGAGCCGCCGGACGTCGAGGGTGCGGTCGCGTTCGTGACCGCGCTGTTCCTCGGCGGGATCGAGCGCCTGGGCGGAGGAGGATGAGGAACTTGTGAGGGTGTGCGCCCTCGCGCCGCTCAGATCCCTACCCTCCCCGGTCATGCGCCGCCTCCTCACCTCACTCCTGCTCCTCGCCGGCCTGGTCGCCTCCGCGCCCGCCGGCGCGAGCGCCGCCAGCTTCGGCATCGCCGACCAGCAGGCCTCGACCTTCGCTAACCCCCTCTACAAGCCGCTGAAGCTGAAGTACGCACGCTACATCGCGCCTTACGACGTCGTCTCCGATTCGACGCAGCTCGCGAACTTCCAGGCCTGGTACTCCGCGGCCGTCCACGCCAAGCAGACCATGTTCGTCTCCTTCGAGCACTCGCGCACCGCGGGCAAGCAGCAGAAGCTGCCGACCAAGGGCCAGTACTCCACCGCCATGAAGAAGTTCAAGCGGAAGTTCCCGAAGGTCAGGGAGGTCAACACCTGGAACGAGGTGAACCGCTGCCAGCGCGGCTCGGACACCGAGGGCCAGCCCAAGGGCATCTGCAAGGGCACCCGGGGCGCGAAGCTGCTCAACACGTACTACGGCGTCTCGCGCTCGGTCTTCAAGGGCTCGAAGTTCAAGATCGTCCCGCTGAACGTGCTCGACGAGAAGAACCCCGCCCCGGCAATCAAGTACATCAAGGCGTTCAAGAAGGTTGCCAGGGCGCACCCGCCGAAGATCTGGGGCGTGCAGAACTACTCCGACACGAACCGGTTCTCGCAGACGCGGACGAAGAAGATCATCAAGGCCATCGGCCCGCGAGGTCAGATCTGGCTGCTGGAGACGGGCGGCCAGCTCAAGCTCGGCGCGAGGGTCTTCGGCGAGAAGGTCGCCGCCAAGGCTCTGAAGTGCACGTTCAAGATCGCCAAGAACAAGCGGATCAAGCGCGCGTACATCTACCAGTTCAACGGCGACAAGCCCGAGGCTCGCTTCGACGCGGGGCTCATCAACATCGACGGCACCAAGCGCCTCGGCTACGACGTGGTCCGCAAGCGCACGCGCGCGGGCAAGTCGTACTGCAAGTAGCAGCCGCTCCCGGCTGACGAAGTCCTCCGGCGCCACAGCGCGCGCCGGAGGGCGGGGCGGCGGCGCCGGCCGGCGCGACTAGACTCCTCGCGTGCCGCCCACCTTCTGCCGCCACAACCGGTTCGTCGAGAACTGCCCGATCTGCTCGAAGAAGGAGCGTGCGAAGCCCGGCACCGTGAGCGGTGCCGCGTCTTCCAAGCCCGGCGGAGCGCGGCGCACCTCCCCGGCGCAAGCGCGCCACAGCGCCTCGGGAGCGGTCAAGCGGCGCGCGCCGCGGCCCTCCTCGCAGCTCGTCGTGCGCCGCGTGACACGCGCGGAGGACGACGGCTATGAGAACGACCTCGTTCCGGGCCTGCGCTCCTCCGCCGACGCCGCGAAGCTCGCCGACGAGCTGACCTGGGCTGTCGCGCGCCTCGAGGAGCTGCGCACCGCTCCGCCCGGGCTCTACGCCGAGGTCGCGGCGCTCGGCGCAGCGGGCGACGTCGAGGAGGCCCTGTGGCTCGCCTTCCTGATCGCGTACTGCTCACCGCTGGAAGGGGCAGGCGACCCGTTCTCTGCCGTCGCCGAGGCCCGCGTCTCCTGGGCGTCGGGCGAGCTGCCGCGGCTCGAGGCAATCGCGCTGGGTCCGCGTCCCGCGCACGACCCGGCAGCGGGGGACCGCATGCTCGTCGCCTACCGCGCCTGGGCCGCTAAGGGCGGCTCGCAGCACGCGATCCTCGCCGGCGACCCCGCCTGGGATGCGTCGCGTCGCTTCGACCGCGCGTTCGAGCGGCTCGCCCTACCGGGCTTCGGGCGAGTCCCCCGCTACGAGTTCGTCACGCTCGCCGGCGCGCTGGGGCTGATCGACGCGGTGCCCCAGTCGCTCCTGCTCGCCGACGCGGCCGCTACGCCGACCATGGCCGCCAAGCGGATCTTCGGCATCGGCGACCCGCTGCTCATCGGTCGGCGCGCGGGTGAGCTCGCGACCCAGGCTCAGATCGGACTGGCCGCCTTCGACCTCGCGCTGCAGAACTGGGGTGCGTCGGACGGCGAGCGCGTCACGGCGGGCTCGGCGCTCCCGGTCGAGCCCGACGCCGGGCGGCGCGCGCCGATCGCCGCGGTCCTCCGCGTGACCTGAGCCCGTCGCGTGGCGAGGCGACGGAGCCGGCAGCGTCGGTGCGCCGACTGCTCGCGGGGCGTGAGCGGTTCCGTCTGACCTGCCTGTCAGGTTACCCTGCCTCGTGAAGGTCGATGGCATCGCACCCGGCGACATGGTTCGCGTCTCCTCCCAGGGCCGCATGTTCCACGCGGTCGTGCGCGGAGCGGTGATCGGCGGCCTCGAGGTGGAGCCGGTCGAGCGCGGCGTCTCGCTGCGTCGGGTGAAGGCCCGCGACGTCGTCGAGCACTGGTCGCGCGCCAGCCGGCCGCGGGCGGGAAGCGCCGCCGACCGCGAGCAGCGGTCGTTCGACGACCTGCTCGACCGCTAGGAGCCGGTCTCTACCGGCGCGGCCGGGGCGCTGCCGCCGTGCGACGACGGCTCCGTCTTTGAGAGAAAACGCGCGCTCTTTGCGGCGACCGAGCCGCTCGGGAGGAGCGAAGCGCCGCTCCTCCTCCCTAGGGCAGACGACAAGCGTTCGCGGGCGGGAGGCACCCATGGCAGTGACGACGTCCCACGAGGACGCGGGAGTGATGGTCGAGCTGCGTTCAGCTCAAGCGGCCGAGGCGCTGCTGCTCGACATCGTGCACCGGCACGCCGACGAGCTGCTGCGCGTGGCGCGGGCGCATTCGCTCTGCGCCGATGACGCTCACGATGCCTACCAGCGCAGCCTGGAGCAGTTCCTGCGCCACGGGAGACGGCTGCGCCCGGAGACGGCCGACCGCTGGCTCTTCACGGTCTGCAAGCGCGAGGCGCAGGCGGTGCGGCGGTCGCGCAGCGAGTCCGTCGGCTTCGACGAGGCCGACTTCGAGGGCCTCGAGTCGCGCCACGAGGCCTCACCGGAGGACCATGCGCTCGCCGCCGACGCGGTGACGCGCAGCGCAGAGGCGCTCCGCTCGCTCAAGCCGCAGGAGGTGCGCGCACTGTGGCTGCGGGCGGACGGCCGCTCCTACGCGGAGATCCAGGCGGCCACGGGCTGGTCGTACACGAAGGTCAACCGCTGCTTGACCGAAGGCCGCCGCTCGTTCCTGCGGCGTTGCGCCGAGCTCGAGTCCGGGGTGCAGTGCGAGCGCTGGCAAGGCGTTCTGGCGGCCCTCGCCGGTGGCGAGGCGCGGGCCGAGGACCTGGCAGCGCTGCGGCCGCACCTGCGTCGCTGCGCGTCCTGCAAGGCGACGCTCCGCGCACTGCACGCCAGCAGCGACTCGATGGCGACGGTGCTGCCGCCCGGGCTCGTCGGAGCGGCGGCGGTGGACGGCGCGGGGGGCGCCGAGCGCCTCGAGGCCGCCGGCCGCTGGTTCACGCGGCTCTACGAAGCGGTCGCCGGTCCGATGCAGGAGCGTGCCGCGACGGGCGCGCTCAAGTGGCACGCCGCCGTCGAGGCGGCGGCGGGAGCCAAGGTCGCCGCGGTGGCCGTCTCGACGGTCGCGCTCGCGGGCGGCGGGGCCGTCGTGGCGCACGACACGGCTCGGCCCGTGCGTCGGCCGGCGCAGCGCGCGATGTCGCACCCGGCGCACGGGCTGCGCGCCCCCTCGCGCCCGCCCGTCGCTGCGGCCGCCCGCGCCACCGTGGTCGGACCCGTTGCCGCTCCCGTCGCCCAGCGGCGCGTGGACCGGGCCGTGGTCGCCCTGCGGCGGCCGGCCGGCGCAGGGGCGCTCACCGGCCGCCCCAGTGCGTCCGGAGCCAAGGAGTTCGCTGTCGCCCCGCGTCGCTCCTCCCCGGCCGCCAGCGAGTTCTCCGGCGCGAGGCGGCGGCGGCGCGGCGTGCGCGCCAGAGCCGCTCGGGTGGACTTCGCTCCCCGTCTTGTGGCTGCCGCTCCCAGACCGAGCGCTCCGGCCGGCACGGAGTTCGCGCCGGCAGCGGCTCCGGCACCGTCCACAGCCCCCCGCCGGGCTGCGGCACGGCCGGCCCCGGCCCCGGCCCCGTCGCCCGCGGCCTCCGAGTTCGGCCCGTGAGCTCGGGGGGTGGGAAGCCGTCCGAAGCCGTCCGTACCGTTCCGAGCGTCCCTACCCCTCCCTCCGGGAGAAGCGATGCCTCTCTGCTTCATCGAACCCCAAGACGCAATCCGGGTCATCGCCGAGTCCGTGGGCCGCGAGGCACGCCGCCAGCTCGTCGGTGAGCTCGTGCGTGCCTGGGTCGACGAGATCCCCGAGCCCGAGCTCGACACCCACTACGCCAAGGCGCTCAAGGACCTCGACGAGCACGACCTGTCGATGCTCGCGGCGTGGCACGCCTCGCTGGAGGTCGGCCATCCCATCGCCAACCGGGACTTCCTCGCCAACGTCTTTCCCACTCTCGGGGAGAACAGGCGGGAGGCGCTCAAGATCGCCGCGGGCTTCCGGGGAGAAGAGGCCTTCGACGCCGGCGTCGCCGAGGAGCAGGCGCTCGAGACGGTCCTTCCGCGTCTCTCGCGCGAGCGCTCCATGGAGCTCGCCCAGGAGTGCCTCGAGCTCTACCTCTGGGACCGGCTGGGCTGCGACAACTGAGAGGCGGTCGACGAACCCACCGCGGCGCGGCTGGCGGTGTACCGACTGTCGCCGCGAGACGGTTTCCTCACGGCCGCGCCCTTTTGACACCGGTTCTGAGCCCGGGGTCGGTCAGCGTCCCGCCGCGACGGCGGCGCACGAGGTAGACGAGCCCAGTGGCCGCGAGCACGGACAGGACGATTCCCCCGGTGCTGCGGCCGCCGGTGACGGCGTAGACCACCAGTCCCGCGACGAGGCTCCCCACGATGCCGATGAGGATCGTCTGGGGGATCGACATGGGGTCCTTGCCCGGCAGCGCGAGGCGCGCCAGCGCGCCGACGAAGAGGCCGGAGACGGCCAGCAGGATCAGGTACGCGAACAGGCCCATGCCGGCGCCACTACCCGCGCGTGGATTCCCCGACGCCCGGGGGTGCGCCGCGCTCGGCGCGGGGGTCACCCTGCGTGGCGCAGCACGTCGTAGCGCCCGACGCCCGTCAGCCCGTCCATGCGCCAGACGAAGAAGGAGCAGTCGAGCCGCAGCCGCCCGAGGTCGAGCGAGGTGCCGCACAGCACCTCGCCGGCCGCGCGGTGGCCCGGGTCGTCCTCGTCGAGGAAGAGCTCGACGCTCGCGCGGCGCTGGCGGCCCTCGGCGTCCGTCGTCGTCGAGAGGCGAACCTCGGGAATCGTGATGGCGGCGAGGGTGCCGTCCTCGTCGAGCGCCGTGAACAGCGAGGCAGCCAGCGCCTCGCCGGCGTGCGACTTCGCCTTGGCCGGGCGGATGGCGATCACCGAGAGCGCGAGGTCCTCTTCGAGCCAGGCGGACACCGAGCGGGCGAGCGCGATGCGCTCCCAGTCCGGCGTGCCCCACGAGTGGCCGCGCTGGCCAAGGCAGCTCACGCCGCGCTCCTCGCCGCGAACCGTCGCCACGCCCGTCACCCGGCAGAGCTGCTCGTAGCCCTCCATGCCGCCTGCGACGGCCGCGGGCGCGTCGGCGGCCAGCGCGCCGGCGGGCGAGAGCGCCTCGAAGCGCAGGCGGAAGCCCGACCGCTCATCGTCGCTTACGAAGGCCACGTCCCAGGACTCGAGCGGCGAGCGCGCGACCGACGTGACTCCCGCCGCGTCGACGGCGTCCCAGCCCACCTCGGCGTCAACCGCCAGGCCGCCCGCGGCGCGCACGGCGACCGGCTCGAAGCCGCTGAACAGGACCGCCAGGCCGCTGGCCTGCGTCGTGGCGTCCTGGCTGGGGGACAAGCCGACGCGGGCGACGCCGAACAGCTGCGCGTCGAGGTCGCCGAAGGCGTAGGTGACCGCGTCGCTGAAGCCGGCGCCGGTGCTCGGCTGCGGCGCCTCGTGCTCGCGCGTGACGTTCACGGCAGCCGGCGAGGATCGACGTCGCGGGCCGTGCCGTCGACGACGTCGTCGCGTGGACCCGTCGCCGAGCCGGACGGGCCGCGCGGGCTCCCGCCGGACCCATCGCGACGCGCGCTGCGGTGCTTCGCCGCGGCCCGGTAGGCCATCCCCGCGGGAATCGCGGCAGGGCCGACCATCCGCTTGGCCACCCCGCCGACGAGCACCCGCCGCAGGACCGCGCGCGCCGGGGGCAGCAGCAGCGCCAATCCGAGCAGGTCGGTCACGAACCCCGGCGTGAGCAGCAGCGCACCGCCGAAGATGATCAGGGCGCCATCGAGCACCTCGCCCGCCGGCACCTTGCCGGCTGCCGTCGCCGCGCGGAAGTCGCGCCACGCCGCGCGGCCTTGGGAGCGCATGAGCACCGAGCCGAGGATCGAGCCCACGACGAGCAGCGCGACGGTCGGCAGGACGCCGATCGCGTCACCCACCTGGATGATCACGAACAGCTCGAGGATCGGCACGACGACGAAGAGCAGGACGAGCAGGAGGGGCACCGCCGAGCAGGCTACGCGGTCGCAGCGAAGGCGGGCATCGCCTGCCGGCGTGCGGTGGCCCGTCGCGTCTGCTGCGCGTGCCGTCGCCGTGCGCTACGCGAACTCGACGGTGACGCCGGGCATGCGGTGCAGGCCCACGAGCTCGATCAGGGTCGCGATCTGCGGCGCTGCGCCGCGTACGAGCATGCGGCGCCCCGCGTGGCGCAGCCGGCGCGCGACGAGCGCCAGGTCGAGCATCACCGACGCGTCGGCGAACGCGAGGCCCGAGAGGTCGACGAGCAGGTCCGTCTTGACCGCAAGCGCTCGGGACAGCGCACGCCGGCGGCGGCTCTGCGTGGAGCGATCCTCGTCGCCGGTCACGCGCAGTACCGGCGGGCTGTCCTCGAAGGCGACGATGGACGCGAACCTACCCCAAACGCGCCGGAGGCGGCGAAAGGCCGGGCTACACTCGCCGCATGGCCACCGTGGACGATGTCGAAGCCGCCCTGACGAACGTGATCGACCCCGAGCTCGGGCTCGACTTCGTCGAGCTGGGCCTGATCTACGAGATCGCCGTCGACGGCTCAGACGTCCACGTGACCTACTCGCTCACCTCTCAGGGCTGCCCGATCGGGCCGCAGGTCGAGGAGCAGATCGACGAGTTCGTCTCCGAGCTCGACGGGGTCGACAGCGTCAGCGTCGCCGCCACCTTCACCCCGCCGTGGACGCCGGATCGCATGTCCGAGGACGCGAAGTTCGCGCTCGGCTACTAGCCGGGCACCGTCGGGCAACCGCACCGATCGCGCCAGACCAGGGTTCGTCTCCTTAGCAATGCGCCGCCGGCTCGCCATCTTCGCAGTCGCTGCCGTCGGGACGGTCGGCCTCGCGCCCGCGGCCGCTGCTGCGCCGACCACCGGCCGGCTGCTCGTGACGCTCGACCCGGCGCCGGCGGGGACTCCCGTCGGTCGTGCGGCCGCGGGGAGCATCGTCACCCGCGCCGATGGCCGCCTCGCGGGCGCGCGCGTGCCGCAGCTCGACCTCGTGACCGTGCGCCCCGAGGCCGGCGGCTCCCCTGCCGTCCTGGCGCGTGAGCTGCGAGCGCAGCCCGGCATCGCCCGCGTCGAGGTCGAGCACCGCGCCGAGCTGCGCGCCGTGCCGAACGACCCCGCGCTCGTGACTCCCGAGCCCGCGGCAGGTGCTCCGCGCGGCACTCCCGTGCAGTGGTGGGCCCAGCGGCAGGGGCTCTTCGCCGCTTGGAGCGTGCCGCAGGCGCTCGACGCCACCGTCGCCGTGATCGACTCGGGCGTCGACGCCGAGCACCCGGACCTCGCGGGTCGCATCCGGGCCTCCGTCGACAACGACCAGGGCGCCGGCCACGGTCCGGCGACCGTCGACGAGACGGGGCACGGCACCCACGTCGCGTCGTTGGCCTGCGCGAGAGCCGACAACGCGATCGGCATCGCCGGAGCGGGCTATGGCTGCCGGCTGCTCGTCTTCAAGACCGACCTCACCGACAGCTCCGTCGCCGCCTCGATCGTGCAGGCCACCGACCAGGGCGCCGACGCGATCAACATGTCCTTCGGCACGGACGGCGAGGCCGCCGCTCCGACCGTGATCACCGAGGCCATCCGCTACGCCTACGACCACGACGTCGTCCTCGTCGCCGCCGCCGCGGACACACCGACCGAGCAGCAGGGCTACCCGGCCGACGTCCTGCAGCCGACGGGCACCGGCGCCGATCTCGGCCAGGGCCTCGGCCTCTCGGTCACCGCTGCCAACTTCGCCGACCAGAAGGCGAGCTTCGCCGGCTTCGGCTCACAGGTGTCGCTCTCGGCCTACGGCGCCTGGAACACCGGCGTGGGTGGCCCGCGCGGCCTGCTCGGCGCCTTCCCGGCAGGAACCGTCGACCTCGAGCGCCCGGATCCCGGTCCGCCGCCCAGCGGGCCGTGCGACTGCCGCTCGACGTTCGCCGGCGACTCGCGCTACGCCTACGTCCAGGGCACCTCGATGGCCAGCCCGATCGTGGCCGCGACCGCCGCGATGGTCCGCCGCCTGAACCCCGACCTGCGCGCCGCCGAGGTCATCCGCCTGCTCAAGCAGACCGCGCGCCGCCCCGCCGGAGCGGCCTGGGCCCCCAACCTAGGGTGGGGCATCCTCGACGCCGGCAGCGCCGTCGGGGCGGCCCGGCTGATCGACCGGCGCGCGCCCGCCACGAAGGTGCGCGTCTCCCGGCCGCGCTCGTCGACGCTGACGCTGCGCCTCGTCGGCGTCGACCGGGCGCCCGCCGGCGTGCTGCCCAGCGGCATCGCGAGCTTCGACGTCATGCGCTCCATCGACGGCCGGCGCGCCAAGCGCATCGCGCGGACCGCAAAGCGCACCGTGCGCCTCAGGGTCCGCCGCGGCCCGCGCTACCGCTTCTGGGCCATCGCGACCGACCGGGCCGGCAACCGCGAGGCGGAGCCCAGGCGGCCCGACGCGCGCATCCGCCTCGCACCGGCCCGCTGACGAGCTCGCCGCGCAAGCCTGAGCGCCGCCGCGGACCCGCGAGCGCCTGGGCGTCCGCGGGCTGAGCGTCGCGCGCTCACGCCGGAGTGAGCGCGGCCGGCTCGGCGCTCGCGGCCGTCCGAAGCGGCCCTGCGCGCTTCTTGGCCAGGGCTACGAGCTCGGCCAGCGCGTGCTCGATGCCGTCCGCGAGCGCCTGGATGTCTCCGAGCGCGTCGTAGTCCCCGAGCAGCCCGAAGTTCACCTTGCCGTTGTAGGACATGATCGCGATCGCCAGCGCGTGGTCCTCGGGCAGGAACGCCACGGGGAAGATGTCCTGCATCTCGCGCCCGCGAGCGTAGATCGGGAACTGCGGGCCAGGCACGTTTGTCACGATCAGGTTGAACAGGCGCGTGGAGAAGTTGATGCGCGAGGCTTGAGCGAGCACCGTCGGCGGCGCGAAGTTCTGCACGTTGGCCAGCACCTCGGCGCCCACGGCCATCTTGGACTCCTTGAGGTCGTCCATCGCCGCCTTGACCGTGCGCAGCCGCGCCACGGGATCCTCGACGTAGACCGGCAGCGGCCCGCGCATCGCGGCGATGCGGTTGCCGAGCTGGCCGTGCTCGTGCTCGGCGCGGATCGAGACCGGGACGAGCGCGCGCAGCTCGAGCCCTTCCGTGCGCACGCCGCGCGAGCGCAGGAACTCGCGCAGGGAGCCCGAGACGGCCGTGAGCACCACGTCGTTGACCGTGCCGCCGAACGTGTCCTTCACGAGCTTGAAGTCGCGCAGCTCCGAGCGCACGCCGACGAAGCGGCGGTGCGGGCCGATCGGCACGTTGAGCGGCGTATCGGGCGCCGGGTTCATCCCGGCCCAGACGATCTCGCCGAGGCCGGCGGCGGCCTCGCGGACCTCGCCGAGCACCGCGGCGGGCTTGGTGACCAGCGAGAGCGCGCGCGTCACGCCGCCGAGCCCGGCGCGCACGGCGCCGCGCGCGCCGCCGGCGATGACCGTCGCCGAGCTCGGCACGGGAACGGGGCTCCACGCGGCGTCGGGATGGGCGATCTCCGGCGGGACGGGGGAGAGGTCGAAGAGCACCGTCGCGAGGTCGACCCCGGAGCTGCCGTCGATGAGCGCGTGGTGCGTCTTGGAGATCAGCGCGAAGCGGCGCGAGCCGTCGGGCGTGGCGGGCTCGACGCCCTCGACCATCCACAGCTCCCACAGCGGCTTGGTGCGGTCGAGCTGCTGGGAGAAGATGCGCGCCGTCAAGCCCATGAGCTGATCCTCGGCACCCGGGCGCGGCAGCGCGGTCTGGCGGACGTGGAACTCGAGGTTGAAGGTCGGGTCGTCGATCCACAGCGGGCGGCCCGTCTCGAAGCGCGGGAACGTCAGCTTCTGGCGGTAGCGCGGCACGAGGTGCAGCCGCGCGCGGATCGAGTCGAGGAACTCCTCATAAGCAGGGGGCGGCCCCTCGAAGATCGTCACCGCACCCACGTGCATGTGGGAGTTCGCACCCTCCTGGTGCAAGAACGACGCGTCGATCGCGCTCAGGCGGTCGAAGTGCTGCTGGGCCATGGGACTCTCCTCAGGGTCGCGCGGGGCGGCTCGAACGCTACCGCTACGGTGCGGCGCCATGCTCACCCAGGAGCTCCGCGCGGTGGCCGCTGCCGTGCATGTGGGGCTACGCCGAGGTGGGCGAGCGGCTGGCCGCGCAAGGCAGGCCCGGGCACCCGCAGTACGACGCCTGGATCGACGCCTGCGGCGCGCCGGAGTTCGCCGCGCTGGCGGCGTGGTGCCGCGCGCTGGTAGAGGACCTCGCCACGGACGCCGGCGCGGCGCTACGGTCGCGGATGACCCGGGCGTTCGTCACGTGCTCTGAGCACGAGCTGGCGTATCGGGAGATGGGCTGGACCCTCCAACGACGGGAGCCGTGAGATGGCGTGGGACTTCTCGACCGAGCCGGAGTTCGCGGCGCAGCTGACCTGGATGCGCGACTTCGTGCGCGCGGAGATCTGGCCGCTGGAGGCGATCTTCTCAGAGCTCTCGCAGGATGAGGTCGACCGGGTCTACGCGCCGCTGCAGGCGCGCGTGAAGGAGCGCGGGCTGTGGGCCGCGCACCTCGACCCGTCGCTCGGCGGCCAGGGCTTCGGCCAGGTCAAGCTCGGGCTGATGCACGAGATCCTCGGCTCTAGCCCGTTCGCGCCCAACGCGTTCGGCTGCCAGGCGCCCGACTCGGGCAACTCGGAGATCCTCGCGCTGGCGGGCACGGAGGAGCAGAAGGAGCGCTACCTGCACCCGCTGCTCGCGGGTGACTTGAAGAGCGCGTTCTCGATGACCGAGCCGGACACCGCGGGCTCGGACCCGACGCTGCTCAAGACGCGTGCGGTGAGGGACTCAGGCGGCTGGGTCCTGAGCGGGCACAAGTGGTTCTCCTCCAACGCCTCGATCGCCGACTTCCTGATCGTCATGGCCGTCACCGACCCCGACGCCCGATCCCACCAGCGCGCCTCGATGTTCCTCGTCCCGGTCGACACGCCTGGCGTGCAGATCCTGCGCGACGTGCCGACGATGGAGCACCCCGAGGAGGCCTTTGGAAAGCTCGGCGGCCACGCGGAGATCCGCTACGAGGACGTGCGGCTGCCCACGGAGGCGCTGCTCGGCGGCGAGGGCGAGGGGTTCCTGATCGCCCAGCACCGCCTCGGGCCCGGGCGCATCCACCACTGCATGCGCTGGCTCGGCGTCAGCGCGCGCGCCTTCGACATGCTCTGCGAGCGGGCGCAGTCGCGCTACGCGCACGGCTCGCTGCTGGCCGACAAGCAGACCGTGCAGAACTGGATCGCCGACTCCGCCTCGCAGATGCACGCCGCGCGGCTGATGACGCTGCACGCCGCGTGGGTCATGGACACGCAGGGCGCGGCGGCCGCGCGCAAGGAGATCTCCCTCATCAAGTTCTTCGGCGCGGGCGTCATGCACGACGTCATCGACCGCGCGCTGCAGGCCCACGGCTCGCTGGGCTACTCGACCGACATGCCGCTGGAGGCGATGTACCGCTACGCGCGCGGCGCGCGCTTCTACGACGGCCCCGACGAGGTGCACCGCCAGAGCGTCGCGCGGCAGATCCTGCGCGGCTACCCGGCGCCGGACGAGGGCGTTGCGCCGAGCGAGCACCTGCCGACGCGCCGTGCCGAGGCCCGCGAGAAGTTCGCGGGGCTCCTCGAGGCGGTGACCTCCAACGACTGAGGCCGACGACACCCGTCGGGCGCTCTCCGTCCGGGTGTTGCTCGTGGCGCTCGTCGTGCAGTTCGCGCTGTTCGGCGCGCTGCTGTTCTTCGTGCTCAACGGCTTCCCGGGGTTCGGGCCGCCCGGGAACGCCGACGCGCGCGCGGGAGCGACGACGCCTACAACGGCGTCCGAGCCCCGCGCCCGGGCCGTCGCGGCCGACGCCGCGGTGCCCGCCGCGACGGCGCGGCGCTTCGACGCGTCGCGCGCCCTGCGGCTCGTCAGGCGCCAGGTCGCCTTCGGCCAGCGGCCCGCGGGCTCGGCCGCGCTGCGGCGCACCGCCGAGCTGCTGCGTCCGCTGCTGCCGCGCGGGCGCTTCGAGGCGGTTCCGGGGCACCGCGGGCTGCGCAACGTCGTCGGCTCGATCCCGGGCGGCCGGCCCGCGCTGCTGATCGCCGCCCACTACGACACGGAAGCCAACCCGCCGGGCTTCGTCGGTGCCAACGACTCCGCCGCAGGCACCGCCGCGGTCATCGAGGTCGCGCGGGCGCTGCGCCGCTCGCCGAGGCCCGCGGGCGCGCGCGAGATCCGCTTCGTCCTCTTCGACGGCGAGGAGGAGCCGGCCGCGGGCGACGGCGGCGACTTCTACGCCACGGCGCTGCGCGGCTCCAAGGCCTACGCCCAGCGCCACGCCGACGAGCTCGAGGCCCTGGTGCTGCTCGACTACGTCGCCAACGCGGGGCTGCGGCTGCCGCGCGAGGCCACGAGCGACACGGGGCTCTGGCGCCGGTTGCGCGCGGCCGCCCGGACCGTCGGCGTGGCGCGCGCCTTCCCGGCCGGCGAGGGCATCGCGCTGCTCGACGACCACACGCCGTTCCTGCGCGCGGGCGTGCCGGCGATCGACCTGATCGACTTCACCTACCGCTTCCGCGACACCACCGAGGACACCGTCGACAAGCTCGACGTGCGCAGCCTCGACGCGGTCGGAGAGAGCGTCGTGGAGCTCGTGCGCCGGCTGGACCGCTCGGGCTGACCGCACGGCCGGGGGGGCAGCGG